>Ga0123352_10000474_pt1 | contig 48645 bp, 35 predicted proteins | sample TergutLab28metaG_FD_89700 | JGI IMG/M metagenome (GOLD analysis project Ga0123352, IMG submission 89700) | Labiotermes labralis P1 segment gut microbial communities from Petit-Saut dam, French Guiana - Lab288 P1 | ecosystem: Host-associated > Arthropoda: Insects > Digestive system > Gut ... | reverse complement strand
GAGTATATACCATGTTTAAAATATTCAGTACCTATATTTGTTGAATAAATACATAAAATGCAACTTTAGTGGTTAGCGGTGCGGTACGACCACTATAGTTGACATTAGGCGTCTAAAGGTTAATTCGACATGCATGTCCATACCTATAGCTACACAAGGACTTCTTGTTCTCAGTCTCGAATCCTATTCGCACTGCATCAGGTATCTGGCCAGACTGTCGGCTCGAAACATACACACTTTGTTGGCGTCAGACAGTCCGGGGAGATAATATTCCAGTCGTATCGGTTTCAGTGTAGCCGCTAACAAAAACATTAATGTTTGTAATTTCTACTTCCTTGTCTGCAGTCTGTCCTGACTGTTGTGTTGTGTCGGTTCTGGCTCCAATGTAACCGTGCCCTAAAACATAGGTCTGCGGCCGCTCGCCTGCTGAGATTGTAGGTTCGAATCTCACCGGAGGCAGGGATGTCTGTCGTGAGTGTTGGCAGGTAGGGGTCTCTGCGACAAGCTGATCACTCGTCCAGAGGAGTCCTCCCGACTGTGGTGCGTCGTTGTGTGTGATCTAGAAAACCTCGTGAATGAGCAGGCCCTGGCCCACTGGGAGGCTGTTGCGCCAAAAAACAAACATTCGCTTAGTAGAAAGTAAATTTCCCCCGCAAATATAACTTTCACTGTTAACAACTGGCCTGAGGACCGCGCAGGATTATAAGACTTTCAGATGGTCCTTAAGCAATACAAGGTTGCTCTACACTGATTTACGTAGTTTCAAAAAGCCACTTCGTTAGCAGCTCAAATATCGTAATAGACACAGTTTCGACAACTCTATAATAACCGACCAATACATGCACAATCTTCGTGTTTACACAGTTTCATTACATTAGAACATGGAGGACTCTTCAGTATTCTAATGCTACATAACTGCATAAATACAAATATTGAGCATTTGTTATAGTCATTATCAATGTACGGAGTAACTAGCATAAAACAGTTCCGAATAATCTGCAGAAAGAAAACACCCTGCTAAAGTGGCAGGAAAATCTGTTTATTTTGGTTAGCTTGTAATACACTGTTGAGTTACATAACTCATGACATAACACGAGCACAGTACAAGGTCAAATCTTACGAAAAATTTCACACACATTACGTTGTGATCAAATGTTCCGTCTATTAGTAACACAGCTATGCATATACGGACATTTAACGATCTGAAGCACACGCTATAAATACAATTACGTCATGCACACAATAAAACTAGAATGTAAATAGTTACATGGGGGTGTAACTTACCTATGTTTAACATTAAGCTAATGCAATGTCAATTTTAGGTTCCAGAGCAAATGAAGTGTTTCCGGATATGGTCAAGCGTGGCAACTTGAACAATAAACTCTACAAGAATTCACTTAAATTTGTAAACCTAAAAAGGTGTGAAGGTGAACCACAGTTTGACGCAGACAGAGTTCCCATATGTGCTATTGACAAAGTTATCTTCTTGTTAGATATAAAAGGGTATCAGAAAAAGTTTGAAATACAACTCCTAGGTGTGACATATGATGACACAGCCTTCACATAATAAAATTAAATTTGTCTATCACTCCGAATGCAAAAATTTTAACTAACTCAAAACCATTTATGGTTTTTGAGATGAAACACTGGGCTGACAAACACATTCTGCATTACTTGTAGTAAACTATAATTCAGGGCTGGCCAACTTCAACCCACAGGACGGCCACATTATGCATGAAGGACTCACCTTAGGGTCGCACTTGTGTCTACATATACTGAAAACGGAAAGGGGGTAAGGGTTGAATTAACTAGGTCGTTATTTACAAATCAGTTACAATAAAAGCACAGTTGAATGACAAGGTAGTAGGCCTTACTAACTCCACAAAACACCAAAAATGACTGGTTTACTCTGTACTGTCTTAAGAGTGAAAAGTTGTAGTTCATAAACATTTTGTCTGCAAATAAAGTTGTCATGTTATGTTTGGGTTAAAGTGCAAAACTGAAACTATTCAGGTGACAGACGGCCACATGTTGACCAGCCTTACTATCAGTCATGAAATGGAGGTATTTCTAAATTTTCTGTGCTTATAAATGTTGAACTGATGCCATCTCTGCAGCTCTTTAGGCTCCATTGCTTCTAAAAAATATCATACCTTCCTGAACATGGACAATGGCAATTTGAAGCCCATGCCCACATTAAAAAGCAGATCACAGTGCCATCTCACCCTCACCTACTTACAATGTTACCACTTGATACAAAACTGAATACTATACTGGAATTATAACACCAACCTCACAGTGAACACTTCCTGTTCATTTATCAGTTGGTCTACCCGGATTGCAGAATTTGGGTCCATCAGAAAAACCCGAACAAAAAAGTTAAAAGAAAGCTACTAACAAAAGTATTATCATGCATACAGAATTTAGAAATATTCCAGCATAAACTAAAAATTCTGAATGTTTAGTCTGCTAAAACAATGCGACAGGAAATATTTCTTTCTTAAGTACATCCTAAGAAAGTCACTGACACCTGAATTCATAAAGCTTTATATTAACACTGATTTGTAATAATGTTCCTAACAAGTTAAAAACTCAGAAAATGGTGTGTTGAACAGTGTTATGGAGTATGCTCATGTTGTTCAAATCATCTTCATTATTCATAAACTTCAATGCTTAGCAAGAGTCGGCTGGCACTTTCTGTTTCTGATATCATTGCTCCAATTCATTCAGTTGCAGAGGAGTATTAACCCCTTTTATTTCAAAAGGTTGTATAGGATGGACCGTACAAATAGAACAATGCTCAGCGTGCATTGGAGAAAATACTTTTTGACTGCTGAAGTTCAGCAGCAGCCAGTTGTTTCACTAATGCACTAAAATGCTTTCAGGCAATCAGCCACATCATGATTGAGACAAACATCCTCATTTTGGTTTGTTCATGGTCTGTCATCGGGGTGACGCTGACATCAGCATTTATTTACAAAAATAACTGCAGATCTAACTTGCATTTTATTAATGTTACTAGTAACTGCTGGAACAGGAAATATGACACACCAAACATTTAAATGTTACTTAAAATAAGTTAAAAAAAATGACCAGCAGAAAACTGCTGTACCAACTCCATGGCAGTGAATTAATTACAGTAGTTTGACTTGTATTCTGCCTGACACATTCAGTATTTTGAACTAAACAAGACAAGCAAGCAATGTATGCATAACATAACCCTGTGGCACGTTCACATAATCACTGTTGCCATGGAAACCTTTCCCTTTGTATTGTTGACATACATATGGGGATATTAACAATATGAAATACACCTAGGTTTTCATGTAAAGTGACCATATTTTTGTCCAACTATTACCAAATTTGGAGTTTAACAGATTTTCACAATCCCAGTATCAAATTTCATGAAAATCCGTCCAGTGGGAGCCACGCCAATACACGCAGACAGACAGGAGAATGGACAAACACAACGAAGTCAATAGGCGCCCTTCGCAACTTGTGCAAAAGCGTGTATAATATCCTGACCCCAATATCAAAGTGCACAAAAATCCTTGCAGTGGGAGCTGTGCAGATTATTCATTCAGACAGAAGATCAGACATGACCATGCTAATAGTCACTTTTCGTTATTTACGGGAATGTGCCTAAAAACTGACAAGAATGAACTGCTGAATTATTGTCCAAAAAGCAGATAACACTGCAACATTTAAAAAAATGGGTAAGAAACGTGGTAATATTATCAGTGTGCTTTATGAGTTTCATGTTTGCACCATGTTAGATATTCTAGCGCTAATATATGACACTGTATTAAACAATGACTGGCATTTATTCTTTATATCTGGGAAATCCTCATTGGTTTGAATGTTGGAAAGGAGCCAGTCTTAACAGATGTTTGGTTTGTTTCAGTTTCACCTTTGAACTGCTCACTCTAAAATAGGCCACTCTTGCCTCCTTCCATTACCATCCACATTCATCATGCTTGACATTTCTACGTATGTTGAATCTTTAAAACAACACTTAATGTCCTTATGCAAGAAACTGACTAAAAGCAGAGACTACGCCATGCAGCTGTTGTCAAGTTGGCTGACGTTTGTAAAACAACTGTCTCATGACAATGAACTAAGCCAAGACATTTTATACAGCACAAAAAACCAATCTTTAATATTTCTGTGGATGAAATTCATGTGCAAGAAGTTAATTGTATCAACATGGGCTGTGCAGTTCATTTCACTGATGCTTGCAACAGTGCTGTCAATCATGTATCTAGCAAAATGAGAAACAGCGTAAAGAAACAGCGACTTTTGGGGTCTCCTTAAATCACTCATAAACTCACTACCCACATTAAATAATCTACAATGATTTTGTATGGATAGGTATGTATTCAAGACGGTATAATGAACACACCAGTAAATTTGTTTTATGATTTCGTGGAACTAAAGGGTATCACAGCATTTGGTTTTTCAATTGTTTTCTTCAAAATCTCCAGCCTTCTGTGAATGACAGAATTAGTTTTTGTTGTCTGCAATGGTGCATGGGTGACTCTACAAAGCCATTCTGAAACTAAAGACATTTATGATGAAAGGATATCACTCTATTACTGCTTGGTACTCTGTAAATGACAGACAAGGTTATCAGTAAGTGATGCAGTACCCACTGTATCATGAAGCAACTGGTTCAAATCCTTTACCAACAAAATGTATGTTGCTGCACCAAGAAAACTGCTCAGAACTAATATCAGTGATAATGAGATAAATTATTTGTACAAGGTGGGTGGTTTTGAGTTTCAGGTCAGCTCCTAAAATGTACAAATATTATGAAACAATGCTGGCTCAGCTGAACCTGTGGTGGACTGAAGGCTGATGAGTACTGAGAAATGTCTGAACTAAGCTCAGATCTGCAAGAACGTGATGTGGACTTAAACAGAGCCAGTACAAAGACACAAAAAAACCTTTTAAATATTGCAAGGATAAAAGGAACGTCATGGAAGAGATTTCAGGCTTCCACTGTGGTGCAGTTGAGCCCTTTGTTCTTCTGGGATGTTACACAGTGTAGGTTGGTGGCTGTATGGATTCAATTTATATGACCAGTGAGGCTATTTAAAATGCATGCCACCAAAAGATGGCATTGCTCCACTGGGTACTTCCCAACTCTTCATCTAAACTAATAATATGTTAGCCAATTTTCCGAACATGTTCTTACCACTGATACCAATGTCAACCTTTCTCATTTTGGTGGCAAGTGAGATGTGCAACTTCTCCAAATTAAATGTAATAAAGACCTCACAACACATTATAAGCTCTCTTTGCTCACCATCTTAATAACTCACAATGAAGGTGTTTAGAATGAAAAGCTATCAGACTTTGCAACTGTAAAGGCACAAACAGTCAGGTTGGGATGCTAATAACTTTTAAACTGCACACACTTTGTTCCACTTGCCATAAATAAAGTTTAATCTAACTGTAAGAAGATACAAAAATGTAAAACAGGACTCCTTGTCATTTGTCTCTGCAAGAACAGAATGACCATAGGTCTCAGCCAGTGGGAGACATATTAGGTACCGGCAGCGATGGCTGATTCTTAATATGTAAGTGCTCTTTCAAGTGCTGACCTTATATACAGCAGTACAACAGGAGAGAATATTGTCATTAATGGCAAGTAGAGGATTTGGTAGCAGCTGCAACAATATGGTACCATCACATATCATTGAAGGACTGGGAAAAACCATGAAAACCTTTGTGAAAATTTCACCAACAGAGATAAAACCTAATAAATCATGAATGTATGTCAGGCAGTAGGCTAATTTAATTTAAAATCATACCATCATAGCACACCGTATCAATGTCCTTCTTTATTATATATTAATTCTTACAAGTTTAAACCCCACCTTGACATGGGACATACCATCATAGTACATAAATATATATATAAAAATAAAAAAACATAACTTGTGTTAAGCTGCCAGGGTTTATAACAATCATGTTTCAGGCCCCTGAACCAACAGCAGGGAACTCAACTGAAGAACAATGCTGGCAAATACTGAAGGTTTTTACATTTATTGGCATGTAACAACATACTCCAATTGAAGTCTGTGATGCTGGTCCAAGGGATCAAAACATGTAGGAATTAATAAGTAATTAGGGGCATTGATAGGTTGTGCTATAATGATATATTTGTAATTACATTACAATTTCAGCATGTGGTAATAATAAATATGCTAACAAACATGTCAGATGGATTACAGCTGACCTACTTAGTCAGAAACCAATAAAAGTTACAACGGTGACAGCCGTTACACAGAACATACTGCAACATAAACTTGCCTGTCACCTTAATTAGGAGTCATACTTTACTGCTGCTTTGCTGCGCAGCCCATTTCTCTTATGACATGTTGACAGATGGCTCTTCAAATTATAAGCCATTGTAATGGTCTTCTGACAATTTGGGCACTGGACAGGCCTTCGAGATCTCCATGAATGTTTCCGTTGTTGATATAATGAATGCTTGGTGTGAGAAATAGCTGTAAAACGACTCCTACCTGCTACACTGTATGCAGGTTGAACCTCTAAACCTTGACTTGTACTTTCAAGGACAGGTTGTTCATCAACTGAATTTAACCTCTGTTTACAGCTTAATCTCCTGTTTACAATATTTAATGATTCACTCAAGATAAATAAGTCAGAAGCATCATGCGTTTTATGTGTAGTCCATGAAGGAATGCCAAATATTTCTTCCATGTTGCTATGTCCCTTGAAACTCCCACCTAGAAGTATAACACACAATTCAATTACACCTAGAAGTATAACACACAATTCAATTACACCTAGAAGTATAACACACAATTCAATTACACCTCCACACTGAACACTTGCATATGACCACAACTGTGAAGCCTGGTCAATCTCAGAGGGATACACAATCGGCCATTTAAAACAAAACACAAGTATAATGGTTACAGGAGCATTAACTGCACCTTTGTAACATCCTTATGCATAATGTTCATTGTCATCAACATAAATACCAAGTTTTTCATCAAATAAGTATTAAGACATCACTACAATATAAATAAATTGGTTTTTGACATTCAGAGGACCATGCATCGTGATATATTCTTATAATAAAAGCCAATGAGATGCACTATTTCTCAAATTTATCTTGATAAAGTATGCTACGTGTTTCAGGCACCTATTGCTGCATATAGTGTTGAGACTCCTGACGATGGGCAGAAGATATGTCCGAAACATGTAGAGTATTTTATCAAAATAAATTACAGAAATAGTGCATCTCGTTGGCTTTTATTATAAGAAAATAAATTGGTGTGATGTGACTTTCAAATTTCATGCCTGAGAACCTGATACAAACAATACAAGATGAGAAAATATGTAACCATAACAAGGAGCACAATAATGAAATTTAAATATCATACATAATTCAATTGATGATTCAGTTCTAAGTATTACTTATAGTTCTGGTTGAATGGAGACATGCAGATTTCTTGAAATAAATTTAGAATTTAGATTGTAGCTTAAAAATATTTATTGCAATTGGGGAAGATACTTTGTGGATGTTACTACAGTAAAAGTAAGCAATATCCTTGTGACATGGTGTGCCACTATGAAATACACGCCTACAGTGCTGAGTCCTGTAACAGATAATTACGACAGGAGCAGCCCTAGTCTAGGTGCTAGAAACTGATGACCTTGGCAAACCATGTACTTGCTTCACCAGGACAGATCACTGCTGAGAATTTTTGGTGAAAAAGCAAGTACTTTTCACCTATTTTCTCTTTAATGATTTCATACATATTTTTAAACTGAACCGTATCTATTTGTCCAACCACTGTTTCTAACATCACATAATCTATAGACTGTACATCTGCAAGCTTTCCTCCTTGAACAAAAACAGTAAAATGGATTCCAGTTTTGCATGCCACTGGTCAGATAACTGCCACTTCAAATTCATAAAAATTTTTTAATTTGGCATCCCAGGCAGCTACATGGTTTGCCTACAAAGACACGCTGCCCCTGTTACCACACGTGAAACACAATTTCATAATCTTTTTTACAATCACATATGCTACTTGATCACAAACTGTAACTAACAGACTTTAAAAATGGCTAAACAGAATTATACACCTCCATACTTACCTACAATTACTTGGGCATGTCATGTCAGCATCAGTGCAGTGGTGGCAGTGACCCATCATTTTAACATAAATGGGTATACCCAGGTACTAAAGGACTAAACAGAAGGTGGTAATTATAAATGTATTTAGAGGAATTACTTTTCCATTTTCTTGAAGTCACATTCAAAACCCAAGTTTCAGCCTGCGCTAACAAACTGCCATCTTACACCAACCTAGTTTATACAAATTCATGCCACATTATCATATCACTGTGTTGCTTAATAACCACACATGCAACCGAAGATATACCAGGAAGTCAAAGTACAGTGCTATCCAGTTTTAACCTTGGCCCTTAATCAAGGTGAGGTCAACATCATGCCACAGCTTGTTTACCCTCTAGGAAAAGCCCCTGTTTGGAGTGCTTAGAGGCTGAATGGATCCAACAGCCAGTCTTGTTGTGGCAGCAGACAGAAAAAACTCTGTCTCTGCCAGGAATTGCACTGTTATCCAGAAAAAAAAGTGTAACAACTATAATGATTTGGATTTCTAAACATTATTCCACCTGTGAAGGATTTAAATTCCAAGTGGTCTTCCTGATGTCACACATTTCATCTTGATTCTCTCCAACCAGTTTAACAACAGGGTTAGGATTTTATGTGGAAAACACACAATGGAACATTAATAATTTGGTTGAAGAAAAAGTACTTCCACCTTGGCTGATTAACAAACTCAGATATCTCAGTCCTTATACAACTAGCACACTTCAAAATATGTTCAATAAATAAGGTTTCTTAGGTCAAAAAACCAAATGCGAAGTCAGTACAACGTAGGTCATTTCTTCCAGTTAAGTATAACGCTGTCAGAAAAATACTCCCACATACTGAGGCAGTTGTCCCATCTTTGAATGAACTTAAAGTTCTATTGCACCAGAACTCAAGTTCTTGCATTTGGCAAGAATTCATGAAGTTATTTCCACTTCCTCATTATTTTGAAATCAGCAAACTCCCAAGCGTTGCTTCAGCAATCCAAACAAATGTTCTGTCACAAGATATGATCCTTCAGCATGACAATGCAACACCAAACAAAATACATTGACACAAGAGTTGCAACAATCATTTTACTTGGAACTTCTGTACCATCCACCCTAGACGCTGGAATTACTTTTTGTATTGCATACACACATTGCACAAGCATGCACGCATGCGTGCGCACATACACACACACACACATACACAGTCAGTTATAAACCACCTCCTATTCTGTATACAAACTCTTTCCACTTTTTTTGAATTTTCCACCGCAGAACTCCAAACTATGACTTTAAATTCTCACAGTTCTGTAACGTATGAGAATCAGGAACATGTTATTAAAAATATTTGACTCTAGGTCATGTGGTCAATAGTCTACTGTAGTTTGGTCCACATTTCTCAGGACAACTTTATACAGGCTAGGCTTCAAGAAGCACACACTTATCTTCAGATGATGTAGACATACATCAATCTGAATTTCCCTATTCATTCTGCTTCATACCCATATGACAGGCTATATCACACTGCTGTGCTGTACATACAAACAGCAATTCAATTAAAAATCATAACATCACAGCACACTTTGGTCTAATGATAGTATGAGTTTTAATTAAATTAATCTAACACTCTAATTGTTTAAAATAATATAAGAATCTTTGAAACGCTTAACATAAATATGGTAAAGTAATCCCGCTACAGACCTGAACAGGCCCTGAGGGTTCCAGGAAGTTAAGTACCCCAGATTTCAAGACAATTGGTATATGAAGGTGGTAAGGTTGTCAGCCCTACACACCAGCCACCTTTATTCCCAGGAAATATTCCTGGTGCTCATTTCTGTTAGAGGCTGAGTCAACCCCAGGGCCAAAGTGCAGCCAGAAGGATTACGTCAATGAAAAATTCCAATGACACCATCAGGGATCGAACCTGTGACCTTCTGGCTTGTAGCACAATGCCACAACAAACTGCACCACCGCGTGCCCCTTTAACATAAATGTTGCTACAAATTCTTCCCTTAAGAATTCATTGAAATGATAACTGTGATCCCAACGCAGTTTAGCCTGATTTTCCTCAATATTCCAGAAAATGCGGGTATAATACCTTAAATTATTCAAGGATCCTTCTGTCTACCTCCCACTTCATAAATCTAACAAGTTTGACACTAACTACCCTACACAAGCACAGAAAGGATGCCTGAATAAACTTAAATGAGAAACCCCCAAATTATGCCACTGTGTACTATGGTGAGGCACTTCAAAAGTTTAAGAATCACCAGGTTTCAACTTGTCAGTGAAGTGAAGTTCTCCCTGTCCAAACTCTGAGGACATAGAAGGAAAGTAAAGGTACAGGTCCCGCAATCTTACCACTGGGGCTAGACAGAAGTGACTGGTCAACATTACGCCCCAGCCATTTTACCACTGGGCAAAGACCACAGTACACACTGAATAGGAGTCTGGGCAGGCACCACAACCAGTCTGGACGATCTGGAGAAGAGACAAATCTCTTGCACCTGCCGGGAATTGAACCCTGGATCGTCCAGCCTGTCACCTATTCACTACATTCCCACTACACTATTTCTGCTCCTTTCAACTGTCAGTTTGTATGAAATTTTCTTCTCATGCCTCTCAGTTTACTATCTTTCCCTGCTTGGTCAGGTTTACAGTGAGGCCGATTTGTCATACATTTTTCCATGAAGCTGCCTATCTGCCTTAGCTGTTGGCCTTTGCTTTTATGGTGCTCATTTAATCTAATATATGAAATAATATTCACTCACAACAACAAAGAAAATGAATAATGAACTAATAACGTAAGTGGAGCTCCAAGTATTGTATGATTTAATAATGGTAAGACAATCAAAGCAACTGTATTTATTAAATGTTAATGATAAAAGTGTATGATACAGTTTTAAAAATAAAACATCACAGACAGAAAACTTACACAACAATATTAATGGTACTGTTCTGCTTATGACAAATAGAAACATATTCAGTCTCTCCTAAGCCTACTATACTTTGTTAAGTTATGTGATTTAACATTTTGAACAGTTGTATTGATTTTGTTTCAGTTACAAAAGAAAGTACTAATACAGATGTTCATATGCAGAAGCTGTTCATGGTTACTGGAGTAAAGGCAAAGAAATGGCATAAAAGCAAATCACAAACCCACATCACCTGTGTTCTTATGTACTTATTTTGCCAGAGTATCTCTGTGGTAGGTATACATATGAGCCTTCAAACTGTATTTATTTTTGAAAACTCTCTCACATAAGAGGCATCTCTGTTGCTTACATTCGTTGCTATGTACTATCTTCATATGTTTCTGAAGGTTTGATTTGTTCGATATTATTTTGGCGCACAAGGGGCATGGTCGGCTCATCAAACGATCTGTAAAGATAAAAAAAAATTAACGTATGGACCTGTTATTAGCTTCTACCACTAGTAAGATTAGTCTGTAACTTTACTGATGTCAGAGACTGGCAAAAATCATACGGAACTGAAATGCAACATTTATCCAGCAAATTCGTGGACCTAATAATTCTCAATGAAGAGAGTTAATATGTTGCATGATGCCTATATGTAACACTTGAGGTTTTGTTCTTCAGCCATTACAAAGAAGTGTGACTACATATTATGATGGTAAGCGCAGTGGTGCCAACTGTCCAACACAGACCATTTCTGTTGAAGCACACGCATACTGAATCCAATGGAATGTTCCCTACATATTCAAAATAAAACAAAAAAAGTTCTCATGCTTTTTGTACATACTAATATCAAATTTGGACATTTAATATTTTTAAATGTAACAGTAAGTAATTATTTTATTATTAACATTACAGTGTTCTCATGCAGAGAGTGAGAATATTCACTTTGGCACACAGCTAAGGGCTTCTTAACTCCATACACTCGGTGTTATTAAACACGTCCTTTCATTACATTTAATTGCTAACTAAAGTCAGACAGTCCAAAATGAGAATCAGTGACAACCTAGCACACGTTCCCTGTCATGAAAATACAAACTGACAATATCAGGTGAGAGACAGAAAGATCACTGAATTTGAATTAAGGACTAGTTACTGTATCTGGTTTCCAAACAAATTTACTGATGGAAACATACCTCTGTACTTCATCCACACATCATTACATGAAACAGGTCATTGTTTGTTGGTTTGTCATTTGTTTCTATGGAAACCAAATAAAAATCTCAGTTACAACAGCAACAAACAGCAGCTCCGTGCATGCTTCAGTAGGTGTCAATATGTCAACCCCAATTTCACACAGTATCACTTATTCTATCAAGCTGTCTTTACATGATTTGAAAGAAGCTGTTTACAAACTTACATAAAGACTTAGCACCGGTTACAACCTGCAGATTAGCCTGTAATTAATGTAAAACCCTACAATGGTAAAATATTTATTTGTGAAAAATGTTTACATGTGTAGACCAATGACGACGTTGTTTAACGAAACTCCTCACCTAGAACTTTGGGATAGAAACCTGCACTACATTGGATGCTTGGCTCATGCAATTTCCAAGAAAATACATTATTATAGAGGAAAGACTAATATGCATGGAATCAAAGATGTTCATTCCATTATGACTACAGAATATGACAACCAAAACACATTTGTTGTGGCCATGATGCAACTGGGGATGTGGCAAAAGAAAAAAGAGGAAGAATTATGAGGAACTTCTCATGTCTTTGCTAGAAGTAACTTCATAAGATGGAACCAAATCGAAGAGCATAAGAAATCTTCTGTAAAGTAAGAAAACGGTCGAATGAGTACAAAATTGTCAATGAAACTGGAATTGATATGTAAAAAGAAGTCTCTAGATAGCTCATATTATCCCTGACAGAGAGACCCAGGAAGACGAAAAGAAGAGGGAATGTCTGGGTTTAAAACTTTTGAATGTCAGAAGAGACTTGTAATAACAAATCTTCAGTTACAATTCGGAATAAATAGTTTTTTATCAGCGTGAAACACGTTCTGTCACCCTACACAAAGAACACAGAACGATGGTTTGCAATCACTGCTTTCTGGAATAACTGATGCCACCTGATTTTGGAAAATGATACCAATGACTTGAAGGAACACGCTGCTTCCATATTCAGGGCATCTTTGTTACTCCTTCCCAAATGTCTAATTAAACCCTTTAAAGACTACTGGTATGTTTACTACCAGGTTTAAAATTACAAGCTCTGCATTTTCCAACACAATGTACTCACATGTTCTGTATGATTCTTACAACTGACACTTTATTCCCATACATTATCTGATTGGTCTTTCTAAGGGGCATACACTATGTTCTCTGAGTGACATGGACAAAATTAGTTTTCATTTTCAAAGGGTCAAGCAACATGGCCAACAGGGAACAACTGCCTGATTCTGCAAACTGATCCACCAGTGGTGTGAGCTCTGAGTGGTGCTTTGGTACATGATGTTGCCAGGTTAGTTAACACATAACACTCAGTGACGGTGGCAGTCTGCAAAACATTTTATACACCAAATTCACATGGATGATCACTCACAAACACTTCACTGCATTGTAATTTCACTCCTGTCACTGAATAATTAATATTCTTAATTCTGCTAAGTGTAACTGCACTGGTACCAAGTACTTATATCACTGCCAGTAAGGTCGCCAATACATGCAAAGTTTCTGCCTATAGTTACCAAACCTGCTTCCACAATTGTGTTTCCATCACTTTGTTAGCAACAAAACAAGCATTACGGATGTTACAGTGTGTTAGAAAGAACTATGAAACATAAGCAATTAATATTTCTGGGCAGTCTATACTTGTAGTGCCTTGAAGCAACTTGCACAGAAGAGCACAGTATTCAACAAAAAACAAGCAACACTATTCCCTTATTTTCCACTTCTTTCATTCAACTCAATGTTACAAATAAAATCCATAACTTTTCTTCCCACATACAGATGTACTGTCTTGCTCTCAGTATGAATAAATGATGACAAAAAAGAAAAAGACCTGAAAAATATATCAGCCAGTACAACATTAATTTCAGGTTGTGTATATTTCATACACATTGCCTTAAGAAAGCACACACACACACACACACACAAAAACCTTGGTGCAGATACACACAAAGAAAATCAAGGGTGTAAGCACAGTAAATGGACTAACATTCCATAAGCACATAAATCCAGTTAGTGCTTGTAACCAGATGTAATACCAGACCCAAAAGAGACAGAAAAAGCAAGTACTGAACATGAATCCACAGACCAAACATATCGAATTTGGATTTTTCAGACATGACTCAACCCTCCTGCTACCACTCATGATTCAATTCTGAGTGAAACACTAAAGCAGAACGGACCAGTGGCTCTAAGCAACTTAATTTCATCATGACTTGACAGAAATAGATATCATTGTTCTCAACGTTTTATTTGTTACAAAAAATGATTTCACATTTTTGTGCCAGTTATAAAGAATTGAGGTTCAAATGGAATCAGAATCTAATATGAGAATCAGGATTTTTTGAACGCAACTGTATCAAAACATAGGTTCAAAAAAATAATGTTTATAATGCTCCCTGATATCAACAAATTCTGACTTTGCACATTAAGGGCATCAGTGAAAATACTTCTTTCTTAACCTTCCAGTATGACCTTTAGCACATAAAATTACCAAAATTAAGAACAAAGCACAGACCACAGCTGTGAAATCTACACCGTGAAACTTCAGCATCTATAATTTTACAAATTAAATACAAGTGTATATACAAGTAATTACTCATGATTTACATTTGCCACTGGTAAACACGTCTCAACGAAGCAGTGTAGTCTGCGGGTCCCTGGTTGAACACCAGCATAGCAAACAACTGACACTTCCAAACTCCTGTTCCCAGTGTTAATATTTTGTAACATAGAACTGTCAAAACTTGCCACCTAAGACTGATTTTCAACTTACAGGAGAAGAACATTCCAATTTCACATCCATGCCAGGTTCAACACCTCTGCTTATGCTTCTCCCACATGTGTGTCTTGTAAACATCACGCATGGCGAAGGAACGAGGGCACAGATGGCAGCACAGCGTGTTAGTCATGTCTGAGTGCACGAGACGCACGTGATATTTCAATGAGGATTGGTTTGAGTATTTCTTTCCACAGTGGGGGCAAGTCCCACATTGGGGAACATGAGGAATCATTCCTCCTGCCACTTTACTGGGCCCCGAGTCACCTGCAATCAACAGCCAGGAGAAGTCAGTATGGTGGCTTCAATTTAACAGAAAAGCACAGGTGGTTAGTGTTTTCCCGGACACAGCCCAGATTCTTTTTCTACTTTATTAGAAAGTGACTTGCTATAGATATCCACCTTGTGGAATTGTTATGCAGTTGGCAGTGAGGCACCAACATGGATCACAGATTAATAAATGAAAATATTTTGATATCAAACTTATAGCATGGAACTATGGAGAACTAGGGTTTCAAAACTACTTCCCTAAATACTATGCCACCCACAAATATTTTGAAGCAAAATGGCAAAACAACCACTATTTTCTCTTTCAGCAATTAAATAAGTGCCACCATTTGGAAATAAGAATTGTAATTACAGTCTTCTGGTTACTTAACCATTTACATCCAAGGACCCATTACTAAACCTGATACACAATTTTGACATTTATAAGTACAAATACTATATTACTGGAATATTTACTCACTTCATAGAGCAAAGTCCCTCTTGAAATAGACCACATTATTCAGTCTAACACAACATAGGTTTATTTTAATTCAATTGATTACCTTCACATGTATGATACATGTTTTGGCCTGTACTTAGGCAATCCTCAAGTACATCAATACAAAAACAATATAAATGAAGAGTGTACTGACATGACTGAGGATGGCTTAAGTACAGGAAGAAACCTGTACCACACATGTAAAAGTAATATACTAAATTAAAATGGACCTGCATTGTTAAACAGAGTGCTTTGTTTAGCAATAAACACACCAGGATGACTTCCATAAAGATCCCTCTTGAAAAGCTAACAGACTAGGAACATTCCTTAAGCAATTTAATATTCCTTGAGGCAATAAATATTTTATCAACATAGCGTAACATTAACAGAACTCTTCCAATCCAGAATAACAGTTATGACAGTTGCACTGAAACTGTATCCACATCATGGATCACAGCTGACACTGCACTTCCACAGTCACCCAGAAGAGTGACTTCTGGACGCACTCTACAGTACCATCTCATGTCAACTTAATATCACCTTGGCAAGAATAAAACACTCCTGCCGTCATCAATTCGTGAGAACATACAAGATCTTGGTAGTGGCTGCACAAGGGAGAGTCAGACTGTTAAATGTTTATGATCAGTAAATAATGTATTCTGGTTAAATATACTGCAGGCTGAAAGGCTGAGATGCGGTTGTGTCTTGTGCATGAGTTAATACAATTATAGTCTGTTGTATGCTGTTTGGTTAGGACTGTGCATAAATTTCATTTTAATCATGTTATATACTGAACACTTAATAAATAACAGTGAAAAATGACAGATGCAATAACAGAGACTTAATGTTTTGACAGGACCTATATGTTTTCTGTGCAAGGTTAGCCCACAGATAAGGAACTCTACCCACTCCATCAAGGTCGCAGCTGATCTCATCAGCCAAGCTGATCTCATAGGCCAAGGATGGTATGTACACAGTCAACAAAACACTTTAATTTTCAGTAAACAAGAGAGATGGTTGACACAATGCACTTGCGTTATGAACTAATTTTACTGGACAAGCTACCCAGTGCATCCTGAGAAGCAGAAGGGTGTACATCCAATTTTATCATATGTGAGAAAATACATAATTTTTCTCACAATTACAAGCTCTTTCAGATGCATATGGTTATCAGTCTGAATACCGTCCCAGTGTAGCTGGACCAGCAGTACGACACCTAATGGTCTAAGAAAAATAATGTATTATTTCAAATATGATAAAATTGGTCTTACACCCTTCTGCTTCTCAGGTCCAGATAGACTAATTGGTACTGGATCTAGAAGTTTCAGCAGCACTAACACAAACGTCCACTAGTAAAGCCATTAGTCAGCAAGTAGAATTCTATACATGTAACTGGAATGTAGTCTTATTCCACTACATATCTGATTTGGGTTTTCCAAGCTAATTACACGAAAATGACCTTACTGCATTACAATGTCAAAACTGGTAATCTGTCACTTCTCCTTCCAGTCTCATTTCCTAGAAAGCATCACATAATAGATGCATACGTCATCAGTAGAGCCAAGGGCCTATTAACCCGTCAAGATAAACAAACTACAGTCTTTCACAACGTTGGGATCTGATTACTCATTGATGCAGTGTCACATCCCACAAGAACGGATTACTCTGTTCTTGTTGAATGCAACAAAACCACAGTAATTCTGACTATTTTATTCAATTATGATGGCTCCACGAACCACAAATACATCCTGCAAGGTCACACTATTACCCAACATTTCTTTTTACAAATGCGGACGTATCTCCCTAACAAAATACATCATAAATAACAGCAAATATGAAAAACTGGAGATTGACAAAATCAGCACAACAGTGCACATGCCCAAAGAAATCTTTAAATAAGCAATATATTCCAGAAGTCAGATGAGAGTCTACCTAGATGCAGTTCTCAGTATCTTGTTTGTGTCTAATAGGCATAAATACCCCTTCAACCACATATAACTTGATAATGTGGAAACAACCAAACATAAGTCAAAAGAACAGCTGTTGGCAACACCAGTTTTGTAAGTGCCTTCAGCACTGACAGAAATGGTATAAAATGTGTATGGCATCCTACTCTGAAGAGCATTGACCTCCCTTCCCTGTTCAGCACAATATCTTAGTGTCCACAGATTCACTCCTCATACTTTTCAGTCACTGTCTGTAATAAATATTGACTTTAAGGGACACAGGAAAAAATTATGAATATGATCAGAAAGACAATGTATAATGTGAAATCTAAGCAGCCTCAGAGATACAGTTAAGATAAAGAAGAAGTTTTCTGAAGGTTTAACTGAATCAGGATTTGATAGTATCTCTAAAATATGTGTATAAATAAGAGAAAATTCAAAGCTTAAGTTGTCTCAATAAATCATACATAAATATTACAGGTAGTAGGTTCAGGATTTACACAAGAGTATTTAAAGTTGTGTTCACATTTGTGGACAATAACAGAAACATACGTACGGAACATAACTATTTATTTTATCATTTACATTTAATTTAATGATGGTGTCAGTAGCTGATACTATATAATCTAACGACACATGATTATGTGGAACCACCTTGTTATTTTCTTGGCAGTACTAAGGTGACCGCAACAAAACCTCAGTCACGATAGCCAGTGTATGGGCACAGATATGAACCTGAAAGCATCAAAATGTGAAGGAGTCCTTCCCACCAACCACAACATTCAATAATACTATCAAGAAACCTCTGTATTCCAATACACCTTTCCATTTATGCCAAATTACAGAAATTCAAACACCTATAGGCATTCTACAACCACAAATCAGCTAATGCCAATGCCTTAAAAAGAACATAACACCTACAATCAAGCCAGGAGAGCGTACTTGGTACACTGACTAAGCTACAAGCTGGTCGATCCGATGTTCAAATCCCTATAGAGAAAGAGATTTTCTCTTCACTAAAACATCCACATCGGCTCTGGGACCCACCAAGTCTTGTGTTCAATGGACACAAAAGTTATTGCCTAGGGGTTCAGTGGTCAGAGAGAGAAGATGACCACTCACTTCCATCTAGTACAAAGGATAAAAATGAATGGAGCTAAACCCCCAATCTCCCTATATGCTTTCATGGCACAGACAGGGAAAACTAAACTTAGCTTTTTTTTTACAACACCTACAATTGTTATGCAGGTGTTCCATCATCAAGAAAAATGAGTGATAAGCACAGCTCATCTCCACATTCCTCTAAAACCAACACACATTTCACAACAGCTAGAAGAAAATATGTAGTGCTACCACACATGCTTCAACATATACTCCCTACCCATCCATTTCAAAGTACCAGTTCAGTCAACTAGTAATCACAAAACTAAAGCCTTCTCTAGGAACGATTCTTTGGTAACTGAAGAATATGTCCATCCTGTGTTCGAACCCTTCTCAAAGGTGCTCCATGATATGTAACCAGATGTTTGCGCAAATAACGCTTGTTCTTGAAACACTTCCTACACAAATGGCACTGAATCCCCTGACTTGGTAAATGCACATTTTGAATATGTTGCTTTAGGTTGAATGAGGTACTGAATGTCTTGAAACAGACGGGGCAAATTCGAGGCTGCATGCAGCGCCACAGATGGCGGTGGCTATGTAGAGGAGACCTACCAACATCTGCAACAACCAGAGACAGAAAGACTTGCTCTAGTTTGTTTCTTTTCTTTTTCATCTGCATTAACATTTTTGGTCAGAATAAGTTGTAATGGAAGAGACACCCAAAAATACTGAAACCACCAAATGGTAGAGACCAGAAGTTCCCAAGCTTTTCAAGAACTAGAACCCATTTTTAATTCCAAAAAATTACACAGACCCCCATGGGACAGGAACTGTACTACTAGCATCCAGTGATACACAACATACATAATGACAAGGGCTACTATGAATTCAGTAAAGCTTTAATATAAATTTGTGTTTTACTAGAATCCTTACACGTTCAAAAACAGTAACACATATGTGCATAAAACACATTGTTGATTAGGTCTACAGAATGTATATTTCCTTATTTATTTTCCTGAATCATTTCGCAAGATGGTTAACGCTGTTGTATAGCTTCCAGAGACTGGAAGACTGACTGAAGTGATGAAGTTTAAACCTTAGGTCTGGTTGCACATCCAGCATGTTTCAGCATTTCGACTGAAGTGCAACAAGTACAGAAAGCCCACTTTCACAAAAATATGTTATGTGAATAGAAATCAGGTATTTCACATCTTTATCAGACAGTTTTGGGTACTCTCATGAAATGTAGTCAGAAGTCAGCCAAGTGTTTTTGGGCACAGGTAAGTTTTAAAGAAATGTCACATGAAAGTTCTGTTATGCTGTGTGTCCTTTTGACATCAGATCTGGGAGTATGGTATTACCATCATTCTAATCAAATTATACCTTGACTCAGAAGCAGAAAAGTACTCCTGTAGCCTGTACTTGGAGAATTTGATAGTGCCCACTTACACCATTTTTTATTTCAACTGACAGTGGCATTTCAGACAGGCCTAAGATTAACAAATTTGAAGACACAAAAATGGTCCGTGGTTGGACTCATTCGATCAACAAGATCACAGAACTGTTTTCATGGTCATTTGTATCTTATCCAAACTATGAACTAATTTATAGCCTTTCCCTGAAGACTTTGGCTGAGTCCATGTACGTGGCAGAAAATATCAGGGACATGCTAATTCAGTCAACCACAAAAAGTCAGAAAAAACAATGTGAGATAATTCTGGAATATTCCAGTAGTTCCTTAGGAGTATTCCCACCAAAACGGTGCTGAAAACCAACAATTTGTCAATGAAGCACATGGAATTCATTTCAGACAAGCAATTATGTCTTTGAGCATGAATAACAGTCAAAATCACAAAACATCAAAAGCAACTACTCTCAAACACATAATAGCATGTTCTTGCATCTATATATATATATATATATATTTATTTATTTATTTATTTATTTATAAACTAAAACCTGTAAAGATGTAACAGAACGTCAGCATTCAAAACCACAGCAATGCTATCTATGAGACCGCAAATTTAACATTTCATAAAATCTGAGAATAAACAACTCAGATGACACACTCCAAGAGAGAAGTCTCAATTAAAGAACTGCTACTTCATTATAAAAAGGCCAAAAAAATCCTAGTGGCCACAAATGAAGCATTAGAAATATAGAACCAATGCCACAAAACCCATTATTGACACTGCATATTTTGCTGAAGCCAAATAAAGAATGAAATGAAAATGTGTGGTGCACATAAGGATTCGCAGACCCCTTGCAATAACTCTGCAACCCCCCCCCAGATCCGCGGCCCACAGGTTTGAAACCACTGGTACAAAAATGTGATTTTGACAGATTTGGTAATTGGGAGGATTGCCTGCTACAACAATTTGATTTGATGTTTGTTGGACCGTGCATCATTGTGATAATTGAAGAATAAAAACCAACTACATGCTACATTATAGCTGTGAGCTCCTGATGGGCATAGTAGTGCCCGAAACATGTTGATCCTACAAGAAGTACAATAAAATAATAAGTAGCATCTAGTTGGTTTTTATTCTTCAGTTACCAATTTGATGTTTGGACAGATAAGCATGAGCAGCGGTTAAAAAGTGAAAATTTTGCAAAGAAAATGTTCAAATTATGTCACGCTAGGTCTTCAAATCACCTCACATGAGTGAACTCAGGTCATGTACTGTACATGCATGGTGTTTCCTCACGACATATATTTGACAACTAAGCTTCACACCCCATGTTCATAAGACACCAGTCAGCATCTTCTCATTTTACAGTTTATACAGCACTTTCATCATCTGTCTGTTATAGACACATTTATACATTTCCATGCCCTACCAGCTACATGGTACTATACTGACTAAAAATAACTGCTTTTCCAAACAAACCTGTTAATGACACCCTGTCAAATGAATCAGCCTGGTCGTCCATAGAGGTCTGCACACGACCTTTATTTTTTAATACAGATCACAACCTCCTGTTATGTACAAATATTTCTAACAAAACAGAGACAGCATTGCCAACTTACAAAATCATGTTCTTCAGATTTTAAAAACTAATATTTGTTCAGTAACTAGATTAGAAAGGCTGCATGAAATGTTCAGGGAGAGAAGTTGTCACACACCTTGGAACAGTCATAATTTCATCCTGAATGACTTTCATTCTGTAGAGGTAGCACTAATTACAAGGCAGCAGTATTCAGGACAAAACCAGTCTGAACCCCACCTAGCACCTGCTATCAAGATGAAGGCATTTTTGTGGCTTCAGAGTCCTTCTATGCCACGAATGGCAAAACTCCTTTAGAATGAGTGCCATACAGACTAGACAATTACAAGAAAAACCTGTAATGTGCCCATAGGAGCATACAGCAAGAATGGGGTCTGAAGCATCAAAAATCATTACACCAAAAATTTTACTCTATCAAAGTTGTATTGAATTTATAAAAAGCAACATATTGGTAATATATTATTTCATATAAATGGTACCTTGCAAGTTGCAAAAGGAAATAGAGACTAGTAAACACAGTTTTACTTACAAATGCCAAAAATAACATAGATAAGCCATTCAGCCTATACCTTACAGGCAAAGGATGAATATTTCTTTGCTGATCTTGACTTCCTAAGACTTTTGTTTTCATATAAAGTACAGTGGCACATCAATATATGCTGGCATCCCAAGCAAATTCATTATGCATATCACTGTGGGCACACATGCTGTAGGCTCACCATCCTTGTTCTAAGTGAATCCCAGAACAGTTTCTGATAGTAAGACGTGACCCTTTCATTTCCCGTCTCATGATTCCCCAGCCACAGGCATCCCACCATCTCCAATCTGATGCTGCCAAGACTCCGCATGTAGTGTAGTACCATAATATAATGCATGTACTGATCACATGAAAATTTACTATTTAGTATTCATGACATGTCATTCATATAGTAGAAGTATTGAACTGTCATGAGTCAAAGACACAGCTACCTTCACAAACGGCAACCAATGGCATGCAGGTAGGCAGTGTCCTTCTCTTCCTTCTTCTCCTTCTTGTACTGGTACTACAGTTCACTTTCTATTACTGGTCCAAATCCTGCAACTTTCACCTTAAACTGCTAATACCCAGTATCTTCAGATCTTCAAATGCACCAAGACACGTAACAGGTCTGCCTACTCGTCCAGTGCCCTCTGGTTTATGAAATGTTAGAATCCTGCACGAGTCTTGCTCCTGCATTCTACAGAAGTGTCTGAGCCACATCAACCTTCCTGCTCTGCTCACCGTAACTATTTCTGGGGGGTAGTGTCCCAAGGCACTTAAAAACCCATGTCAATTTTACTGACAACGTCTTCATATGTGTACGTGTCTGTGTGTTCCTGCTGACCACAATGAACGACACCAGAAGAACCCATGAACTGTACTGCAATAACGAAACTGCTTATATATTATGAAAATCTTACAGACACCTTGGAGTCATAATTTTTGCAGTGCAGCAGATAAAACAATATGAATGTCAGAATCCATTTTCAGTGTAAAATGCCTACTTGGTTCTGAGAACTTATGCAATACAGTGCAGTCTCACTTCTCTGAGTCCCAGTTGCTTGAGGTTCTGTTTCACCTGAGACAATGCTCTGCAGTCAAGTTTGTATCTATGTTGGGTACAATATTCAATCAAAGTGCATATCTCTGTGTGCACATGCATCTTTCAGGCATTACTGTACTCCCTTTTAGCTGTTTTCTTTGTGTATTCTTGTGTATTGGTATGATTACGTATTATTTTAACATACCCTAACAATAAATGCCAAAATATACATAATCATATTTTCTAATTTGTCATAATCCTTATAGGCTGAGCTTTCCAGTAACTTGCGACAATCTAGGTCCCATCAGCCTCAAAACATCTACTGTACCATTACCAAAACTCTAAAAAGAACTTCAAAAAGGAGACTGGGATGTTACAGCAGGGTACTGTAAACTATTTGTGCTAATCAAACATGGAGTAGAGCCCTTCATGAGAAAATACAAGTTGCTCATCTTGTCAAGGAATTCTCTGCATTTCATGTTCACAACAGCTTTCCACTTATCACTGTACTAAGCCAGACAAATCACACCAAAGCCCTCCCATCCCGATGTTTTAAAATCCATTTTAATATTATCCTCCCATCTACACCTAGGTCATGCAAGAAGTCTCTCTTGCTGGTATCCCCACCAAAACCATCTATGAATTTCTCTTCTCTCCCATGCACGCAAATAAAAAAAAAACAGCAGTGGACAAACATAATTTCCACCACCCAAAATACAGTTAAGCTTATGCACTAACCCAGTCAGAACAGAGACTGGGAGTTCATGACATGAAAGACTTTTACAGTAAATCCTTATTGAGTCAAAATAGTTAAATTCAAAACACCACATAATTAAAAGCATGTGACATACCCTGCTTTCAACATATGCTTTGCATACAATGTGGTTTATTTAAAAAATTCCATTAACCCTTTTCCCCATATGTGTAAGCAATGTTCCCTATGATGACACATATTTATGAAGACTGTACAGTTTGTGGCATGCAGACACTAGGAAGTATGGCAATGTGGCCCTTTGGAAGAAAACAAGCTGTGCATCTGATGATTATTGGACCGCACAGCATTGTGAACCGCACCCTAACTCGAACACACAGCAATCCAAGAACAATACAACCAATGTGGTAGTTCAACAACATAGTCGCAAACTCCTGAAGACGGACATATTAATGCCCGAAACATGTTGAATATCTAAGAAGTAAAGTAAATATAACAAGTGACATCTAGTTGGAGTTTTTATTCTTCAAGCCGTGCATCATTCATCTAAATAATGTTTAAAAATGCAGTTCCAACTTCAAACAAACACAAAGTGCCTCAATTATGAGCACTAGTTCATAAACCTGCGTTCATTACCATTTATTCTGAGAATTGCACAAAACACATAAATACACTGAGAAAAAACACAGAGCCTCCTAATGTTAAGGCTTTCTAGGAATGCACGCAACAGTCTTCCGGGCCGAGATATATGCAACTGTAACGGGGACCGGCAGCGCCTAGCAGTAAGACAACCTGCGAAGCCTCTGACATCACAGCTTCCGCTATGCCCAGTGCCTTCGAGTTAAAGGGACAGCCCACCAGACCTCATGCCTTCGAGAGAAAGAGACAGGTAGCGTTGTCTGGAAAAGTGTGGAAGTCTCTGAAAAAGAGACAGTGTTATACAACCCCCGCGTTCAGAGAACAAGCAGTCTCCTGACGGAGACAGAGCGATAGTACAGCGTATAGTGCGGGAGTCTTCCCACAAGCGAGATAGCGAGCGAGGGTGTCTTCTCACAAGCGAGACAGAGTGTAGTGTAGCGGTGTGCGAGTGATGACGGAGTGAAGGTGTATCGCGAGTGTTCACCAGAACTGCATATTGCGGTGTGAGTGAAGCACTGTGCTCGAGACCACCGACAGGGCCAGGAGCCCGCAGAACTGTATGTACCAGAAAAGAATTATCTGTTGAAAGTGATACTTGAGATTCTGCTGCAGTATTCTGTATTCATTACTGCTTTAATTATCTATCTGTAGTGTCAATAAACATTATTTGTTAGACCCAGGGCCTATCTGTTACACTATCTTGGCCTGTGCTTTTGAAATTCAAACGAATGCTAGGCCAGTATGATAGTATTTGCTCTGACTGTCAGGCGGCTCTGAAAGCCCTTCAGTCTGCTAAAATAACCTCCCCTTTGGTACAACAGTGCCAAAACGCACCGAATGACATTTCCACCCAGCATACTGTGGAGCTGTTTTGGGTCTCTGAATATTCTGGGGTATGAGGAAATGAAATTCCCGACAAGCTCACAAGAGATGGTGCTGTTCAAAAGTTTGTTGGACCTGAACCGACCTTAGGGGTGTTTAGATAGAATATAAGAAGGAAGATAATATAATAATGTGGTGGGGTCTTATCAGCACCAAGAGAAAGGCTTGAAAACTGATTTCTGGCCCTAGTCCAACTGCTAGGATCAGGCTTTGGTCTTTTAACAGGATACAATCCAGGATTGTCACTGGTCTACTTACTGGACACACCACCTTGAAAAGACATCTTCACTTATTGGGGCTGACCAACAGTCCCTTATGTAGGTGTGGAGTAGAGGAAGACACTCAGCCCACATTTTGTGTGAGTGTGAAGCCCTGGTTTCACTCAGACATGCATATTGGGGTTCCTTTTTATTGGACCCAGAGGATATTAAGAGTCTAAGTCTGGGGGCCATCTGGAACTTCAGCAAAGGAACAGGCTCCCATGACTTAGCATCACATCATGAGGCACAAAGGGTTTGTCTGAAGGCCTAGATGCATCGGGACCTAAAGGGCACGAACCCAATCACTTATCTAGTCTAGTCTTATTTAATCTAATCTAATCCAACCGAATCAAATGTTAAAGCAGATGGTAAATAACCACTGAACTCTAAAAAGTTAATTATGCATGTGGTCATGCAAGCCTTTTCATATGCAGGCCCACTTTCAATTCCCACAATGCATATTTTTATAAGACAAAGAAAAGAAACTCCTGGAACATTACACTTTCTTCTTCTTCTCAGGATTTTAATCTGTACAGAGGAGGCAAATGTAATAAAAAGTCATTTGAAATGAGTTACGGGGAGGTGGGAACTTCAATATTTAAACCATTCAGTATATGTACACATGAGGCTGGTGTAATACAAGGATACACAGACAGCTTTCCAGAAATTAATTTTTCTGAGTGGTACCTAAATCTTGATCAAAATGAAGGATGTCTTTTATGTTATGATGAAACAGTATGATCACTAAGCAAGTTTAACACAGTTGTCACTTTGTGATTCCATGTAGTGGCAACATAATTCATTGCCATGAGGTAACAGAAACTGACAGAAAAATTTTTCACACAAGAGTCCAACTATGTTAAGTGTTGGTTATTGTCACATGTATATGGTTTTGCTATAGTTCTGAATGGCATGTTCTTTCCTGTATGCATTCTATGTGAAATGTGGTAGTAATACAATGTGTTGGAGAGAACTGCACTACTAATTTTCCAGGATCTCAGTTCTAAGCACATCACGCATCCATAACTTTATTAATAAAGTTGGGTCTAATGAGATCTTTACTCTTCTGGGAAATTATGCAGCACTGACAGGTAGTTGGTTACCATTGTTTCAGGACAATGTGGCAGTCCCATCTTCAAGCATCAAGCAGTCCAACAAGAATGTCAGGAACAGTTGGGTGTGTAGTTTTGTAGGAAATGGAGTGGTCAGTGACTGGTCCACAGAGAACAAACTAGCCAACAGGATTGGTGGAGCATGAGGAATGGGAAGAGGGAAAGTGAAGAGTGAAGATCTCATGTACACCACAGGAGAAGCCTGATATCAGCCAGTCAGGTCTACTGGTCGCTTCTAGACAATACACTGGACAAAAAATGCCATATGCTTACTGAATAAAAACGATACAAAACAGAGGCTAGGAATTGCTGAGATGCCTTGCACACGAGACCATGTCAAAACCATCCTCATCCAGAGAAACAAGCAAGTAAGCTTTGGCCATACATGGCAACTGCAGATCATGGTGTATGCAACCAAAAGACCTGGCTAGCAGGATTAATTTATACAAACGCGCTATGCAAATAGTTTCTGTTGGTGAAGTTGTCCCTCATTCGATTTCTTTAGACTGCAGTATGGTATCATTTGCATGGAAACATTTCCTCCTAAAGTAATCAAAACCGGAGTACTGTCAAATCACAGTCACATTTAATCTGTCAAAGTTCTCCTTCATGATCTAAAATTCAGCATGTGGTAATAAATGCTACAAATTACTGTTCCCATGTTCTACGCAACAATGATTAATTCCCAGTACATTCACACAACTCGAAGGACAAACATATGCAGTTTCAGCAAGATTCAGCAACTGTCCACATGACACATAATTCTGTATTAATTTGGATGGGATGTTTAGTGATAGGATTATATCATGGTTTATAGTCAGCATGTGCACCTGATCTTTCTGCACATTACTTTTATTTATGGGATAATATGAACAGTGTCTACAAACACAATCCTTATACCGAGGAAAACACTAAAAAAAGCAGATCTGCAATGGGTACCAGGATTCCTTCCCAGGGGTAAAGCAGCTGGGGCATAAAGTTGACCACTCACCTTCATGTATTTCACAGGTTAAGTATGAGTGCAGCCATACATATGTTCTTCCTATATGCATCACTGCATGGATAGGGATAACTTTTTTTATTATTTCACTCTTTTTAAGGAGACAAGCCTGTGTTACATTCGGAATGCAGTTCCTGCTAGCAGCTGAGGAGTGACAGCTGCATTCAAGTTTATGAGTGGATACACTACACTGTCTCTGTAAGCTACTATCTACACAAGTAAAAATGTAATGTATCAAGTCCAGACCTCAGTTAAAGTCTAGTCATTGGCAGAATGTACGCAGATTACTGTGATGATCTGGACAGATGAAGTAGTTGCACCTAATGTAAACAGATGGACATTTCTTGTCTTTTACACATCAAGAGAAAAAACATCTTCCTTGTTTCCCTTGATGCTTATGTTTTTAAGGTAACAATTCACTGTTTTTCCCACATTGCCAAAAACATGAAAAATCTTAATCTCTAAACAATGTTTTTACCTGGTGGAACCAAGCAAGGTGCTACAAATAGTCTACTGAGTGTCATGCCAAGATCTTAAAAGGAAAATGTCTGTTACCAATGCAAGCCACAACCATCACAGCATAAAAACAATGATACAAATTAGCAATTTAGTATCAAAACCCCAGTATGTTTCAACCAGATATGGCCACCAAGTGCCTCTCTTTAAACACGTGGCTACAAAACTTTACATTAATATTTGAAATTTTAAGAGTTAAATAAAGGAATCACTGCTGTCACTGACTTGCAAACAGCTGATTATTCAGACTCATTAACTAGCTAAATATGACCATCAAGTTGGAGTACATCATGGGTATGTCAAAATCAACTGTTATAATTAAAATATTTAACCAACAACTAAGAGCTACCACTTGCTGCTGGACATCTATTGCACTAACACAGCCCACATGCACAGTACAGTAGGGGCATGAAGTAACGAATAATATTACTGCAGACAAAATAACACCTTTGTACTAACATAGTCCACATAATCACATAGTTTCCCACTGTTCACAGTATGGTTTCCATCTTAACTGTACTATTACAGCTGTGCACACAAGAACTACTTGTGGCAGTTCTATATAAACTTCTTACAGATATTTGCCAGTAGGTGGTGTTGGTCTTGATAATAAAGTGAAGGGGGGCATTACAGAAAAGCCACGTTTCGAACAATGGGAAACAAAATCACTCATTTATTATGACTGTATAAAAATTTTTAATATTACTATAAGTTTTAATATATGCTTGATGTATTTGATGTACAATTTCATTGTCATGTTATTAACTAGCTAATGAGTCTGAGTAAGCAGATCAGATTGGCTTTGAAGTATCACATCTGAATCCAGGTGGGGGGTTCAGGTAAAAGCCGTCAATAACTTTATACACTGCAGAACAATTATCTTATTTTCCTACCTGCATATAGAAACTTGTGTATAACTTCCTTTTGAAGTCTCATTTTTCATGCAAATATACTGGAAAAATGACTGAGAATTAAATTAACTTACCCTCCGCTTCATCTGTAGTCCTTGTCGATGCAGCTCCATCACCAGCTCTTGATGGTGATGAATCCCCGACAGCAGTAGGGTGCTTAGCTCCAGACAGAGACCTCAGTAGCATGCTATGGGGTACTAGAGGTGGACCACCCTCAGCCACTGTCTCCTCTTTGATGACATCATGACTGGCAGGCACTGGTTCCTCAGCAACAATGGTCTCCACATTTCCAAAGTAATCCAACCTCCTAACAACATCTGAGCCAGGGCTATCCATCTGTATCACATCCTCATCAGCATTAGCAAATGCAATAGGATTGCTTTCCTCCTCCATTGTTGCATCCACCTCAAATACTGCTTCATCTTCTGGCTCCTGTTTGACAGGAGCAGCACCTAAACTCACAACTTCACAACCAATCTGTTCTTCATGTGACTTTGTTTTCATTTTTTCTGCATCTGGAGATTCTATTGATTCCTCAGTTGCCAAATGGCCACCAATGCTTACACGACGTGGAAATGCTTTACGTCTTTTGGCAGATGGCGGCTGAGGAGATGATGACTGATGATTAGGCTGATCTGTTTCTTGCTGACTGGCTTCACCTGACACTGTTTGGTGCTGTGAACAGGTCAATTGCTGATTGCTCGAAGACTGCTGATATGACGGTGAGTGTTCCAAGGTTGGTGGATTACGATACTGAGTAGGGGTGGAATGCTGGTAGGATGATGGTTGCATTACTGTTGAAGAATGTTGATGTACAGCTGTGGATGAATTCAGAGCAGCTGGCTTGGGTTGAACAAGGGAAAAGGAAGAATGAGGCTCTTTAAGAGTCAGCAGTGGGCTCTTCGAGATGGGATGAATGGACATCGTTTTACTGGAAGGCTGTAATGGAAGTGACACAGCTGGAGGGGAAGAAAGTGGTGGGGTATCTTGTCGTAACTGTCCTGAAGATGTGAGCATTGCTTTCTTTGTTTTGCATTGTTTTGGCTGTAGAAAAAAGAAACAGTTCCACATACATGAGATTTGGGGTACTTACAGTGGTGACTACAGAGACTGCCATTTTCTGGGATGTGACATCATGCAGTCTGGTAGAAATCTAATGATGCTGGGTCCTCCAAAACATCAGTACACTTTAGCAAGACCACATGGCATCATATTACAGAAGACAGAAACCTTCAGTTTCAGTTTGAAATATGATTTATGTCAAACATACATTTAACCATTTAAAGCTGTCCTACCGCAGATTGTGGAACCTTTTAAATAACAGCTCAGCAGCAGCAATTGATTTTAAGCCTGACATATTGCACTCCCTGAAGATGGCACACTTGTACCGAAACATGTCGGAGCTATGTCTTTAATATTTACATGTATTTAATAATGTGCATCTTGTTGGCACAATAAATTGAAAAACTGAATATGTGCTTAACTTTTCAGTTTTGTCTCATGAAGCATCTTACGAAGATACAGACACTTGTTCTACCCATGGAACATATGCTGTAAACACTGTCAATCTATGAAGTGTTGCATATCAAAATCTTCATAAAAGTGACAAAACTTATGCTTGTTCTGTTACTTACACTGATTTTTGTATAAATGAAACAGCGCCACATATGCAAAAACATATATATTTTTTAAATTTCCGTGATGGTGAGGAAAAAATCTGACTTTTCTTGACAAGTCAAAAAGTTAACATTCAAGTGCACAAGGTATTCTTTAACACTTGACTGAGCACTGCAGGGCAGATGGCAAAATTAGTCCTTTGCAGGAACAACAGCATGTGCTGTGTAACACCAGTTTGGTGATAAAAAGTACACCTCTACTATGGACACAGGGTCTTTCTCTGCACCTAAACTAATATGATCACGACACTAAATAATCTGTAGCTCACACAACCAAATAAACAAACTATTATAAATATACATCCCATCAGAATCCTGATATAATTTCAATCTTTCAACAGATTTCCAAGTCCTGAAGTTCATTAAACCTGACAAACTGAAATCACAACATGCTTCATATATACTGAACAATGCACACAGTAAGATAACTCACTGTATCTTTGAATGGATTTGATGCACCAGTCAGCCCACGAACTTGCAATAGCTCGGCAGTGTGTAGGAATGATGCGAGTCTATCCTGAGTGATGTACACTTCTCCCTGATACATGAAGCTTAGCAATGCACTTACATCATCATAACTCACATCCTTCAGAATTACTATTGGATGCTGACAGGGGTTCTCCTGTAATTGTTGCACAAAGATTTTCGATAATATAAGCATTTCAAATCAAATTTAATTTGCATGTTTAACATGACATTATACTCACAGCCGGCACTACTGAGCATTCAGTAAAATAAACCTCAAAACTCACAAGACACAGTAGCATATTAATGTTTTCAAAAACTACAATTGCAAATGTGAACACACGTAAGAAAACAAGCCGAGAAACTCATTTCATATATTTAGGCAATGAGGTAATTTTCTGTATTTTTAAGACATGTTGTGTAATCTCTTCTGTGCTTTCCATACAATTCTGTTCGTTTCATGATTTTATCTGTTTTTGTTTGGATAATACATTTTACATAAACCATGTCCTATAATTTAAATACCCACCCAGGTAGGTAAGACATTAAAGTACACACCTTAAAAACTCCCCGGAAGTAAGGGCTGCAGGCCGAAAGCACCACTTTGTGCGCTTTCACATTTTTTCCTTCACAACTCAAAGTTACATCCACTAAATCTTCATCTGTTTTTAGACTATCCAAAGCGGAAGCAATATTCAACTGAAAGTTGTTCCATCGCAGGCAAAACTGATCAGCTGCCATGGTAAACACAATTACCTAAAACAAAATATTCAAGTATTAGAAAATGTCCCCTGTTAACAGAATGACTGCCTGGACAGCCAGTGTCCCAGTCATAATCCAAACCAAACACCTCCCAAATAATAAAAGTCTAGAGCATTACAGTGATGAACCTTCAGGTTCCATTAAGGTAGAGACATTATTGACTAGCTGGAGACATGTTTCCTTTTCCAGCAGGTCTGTGCTCCATGTAGTCAGGTGGATGGTTGGCTGGTTGATTGGTTAGTTAATACTTTGTCAGTAAGTACGTGAACCAGTCAGCATCTGTGTGTATCTTTGGCTTTTGCGATTTAGTTGAATTGTACAATGAAGCCATTTAAACGTTTTGGTGTACACTGCAGTTGCCAACTTAAAAAAAAAAGTGGCAAAACATATATTGAAACACAAAAATTTGAACATTATGACTGTTAAAGTTCAAAAGCTTTCATACATATCACTACTCAATGATGAGTTGAAATGCCAGCATATACAGAGAGATGGAACATTCTAATTAACACTGCATTTATTGACTGCCATTCTTTACAATCTGACACAGTAATGGTTACAGCAACTACTTGCTTGGATTAACATATCATAGGTTTACTTCTCAGTTAATTTAATTAATCTGTATTAATTCCAGACTTTTTCCAGTGATTATTAATAATGAACTGTAATGTGGCACACATATACCTGATAATATAGTAACAGCAAGAAATGAGAATCAGGCCCACTTTCAAAAGGCTTTCCTGACTGGGAATCACCTTATGACTATACATTAATACAGTCATTAATCACAATGTATGCATGTACACACATGCACATCTATGTGGAAGTGTGAGTACATACATGCAGGAAAAGAACAAAATTGCTTATATTGGAAACATTTCCAAGAAAGGAACAACAGTTCTGAGTTTCAAACAGGGTGACTGCAAATGGGTATAATTCAAATTTTATTATTTGAAGCCAAGTGATCATAACCTTGAGCCTCCTGACACACACATTCACAGTTTGATATCATTACTCAAGTCCTATACAGTCAATTCCAACATTACATTCTGAACTTAAATTAACCAATATCAATTTTTCCATATAATCCTTGTGAAAACATGCACAGAGGTAATGAATTAAACAATACAGAGTTCTCTCACAAGAAGGAATGTAAATGCACTTACATGCTGATCCTGAACTTCATACAACTAGCATAATGATAATGAGATAACGTTAACTAAAGTTCTCACACAATAAGTACTGTAAATGCAGTTACATGTTGATCTTGAACTTTCTGCCATAATTAGCAAAAAGTCTGTTAAAACTTCAACAGAAAATTGTTGCAGTTGTACAGATAAGTAACAAATTTGGAGCAGAAAATCTATTAACACTTCTGCACATATGAAATATATTTTTCATACAAAAATAAAGTTTGTTAAAATATCTAACCTCAATAATTATCTGATTAAACAGAATAAAAGGATAATGGACTTAATTTATTACCAATATAAAACACCAACAGACAATGACATCAAGGGTTTTCAACTTGACATCATCACTATTTAATAATTCAATGAAGCTTAATCACCCAAACAACACTGACAAAAAACAATTGGAAACGCTCAAATAAAATGCTTTTTTCCATCACAGATGAACGATGTTCACGGCCTTAACACAGCTGTGACATCCCTCAGACACCATGATCAGCTGCATGTGCAGCAAAACAGCTGCCTACTCACAGTTTCATACTATGGTTTACAGGAATAAAAAAGTCTGACATCCTAATTATACCTACACAAGTCAAGAGTCGGCCATTATTCACAAAAACTTACATTACGGCAATAAAACAAGCTGTAGCAACAAACACTTGCATGAAACCACAATATCTGGCAGCAAGGTTAAATCCTTAACGTATCTTACAGCTACGACCGCAGACTTTCCTACTGTTCCAACCCGCAATCTACCTATCTAAAAAAAAAATAACTGCGTTAAACTACTCCCATTGCAACATCTTAAAATAATCAAACAATATCTGCATATAATGAATCGATCTTAACCTTAAAATACTTTAAAGTAACATGAAAACCATGAAACCAACATTCACGTGTTTCAGATTTTACACACTATAATACAATAGCAAAGGCTACTGAAGATTTCTGTACGTACTGAATTCACGTGTATACATTACACACAACATAAATATAGCCCATCCAGTTCATACCTACCACACAATGCTTTGAACCTGCAAGTATATGGAACACGTATTTAGCCAATCTAAAACTTTTAAGCACACTGTTTCCAATTTCGTAACAACGAACACATCTGCGACAATTATAAGTTAATACTGTTTTCGTACAATACAAACGTATTGCTAATTACACACAGCACTCTCACAAACGGTTAAACGACCTAATTGGCTTGTAGTCATTCATACCAACAGGACGTTACCTAAACTTCCCTACATTTACGTAAAATACTCATTACAAAGAAACTTCTGAAGTAGTAGGCCTATTTTATGAACATCCTCTTCATATCAGTTACCAATCAATTGACGTTGGTAGCAATGCCGAGCGGAAAATATGTTAGTACGTAACTACTGTGCTTGTAAGACAAGAGGTGTGTGATGGTATTACTCATCGCGACATGTTGGATCTGCTGACAAAACACCAACAGAATTCGTATTAGCTTCCACTTGGGAGTATAATTAATTAAAAATGCGTGTAAAACGCCTTATTCGTCGTCTCCAGTATCCGTATAGATTCATCGCGGTGTCATCAGGTCCCGTAATTATTTAGCTTCAATTTCAACTGTCTATAATGCATTGCTTCCGTTTGGGGGTTTCTTCATATGAAAACAACTGAAAGAAAATAAAATTATAATGGAGGTATTTAATAGCTAAAATTTGTCTACGTCGTATAAAAATGTGTAACGACGTCAACGCAACACGCCCCAGACGGACATTTGAAGTACCATGACATCCTGCATGGCGACAGACACCGTGGGAAGTCGCCTTAATTCACATTTTGAACAGGAAAGTCTTACAAACACCTCCACTCCGTGCCGTTCTCTTTTAGCATTTGAAGACAAAAACACACACACACACATTAGAGTGTCCTGTTGAACGAGGAACCCACTCACAGAACCTACAAGCCCGCTGATAGCTGCGCTACTGCATAGCCACCGACGACGACGCCCGCTCGGTAACAATTCCCACGTTACACCTCGGTTTTGAAAAACAACGCAACCGTGAATGTGTGATGTGTCATTCCTTCATCGCGCAAACTAGTCTAGTGGGCAATGTATGATGTGTAACGCTGTGGCATGGATCAGGAATTGCGGTTTGTTAAAAACCACACGCGTGATCAATACACGAACACGCAGAACTGTTGTTATAGTACAAGCGCGTTGATTTTCAGCAGTAAGTCATTTAATGATATTTTGGTTGAAAATTTCAATTGACTTCGTAAGAAAACATTCGTCTCTGTCAAAATGGGCCATAAAATCTAATATGTTGTGGAAGAAATCACGGGGCCGTGGCGTAAGGGAATCAAAATGTCGCCAACTTTACTGATTAAATACGAATTTCAACTTAGCCAAACTACCATGGCCTTTTTCTTCCTCCCGCTTTGCAGTGCTCAGTTCCGCGTCAGAAAGATGACTGTCTGTGCTTTTCTTTCCAGTGATACCAAATATCCGAGGAAAAAAGAAGATTGTTGTTTTTGTGTCCCCAGGCCTCTTGTCCCATTACTCTTGGAGTAAGAGTCGTATGAAGATGACGATGAGTACGGAGCAATGGTGGAATGATACTGACAGGAATAAATTGAAGTACTTGAAGAAAATCCTATCCAAGTGCTATTTACTGCACAACAAATCCCAATGGTATGGTCCGGGATCGAATTCGGACTTCGTTCGTACCCCACAGATAACACCCTGTGGTTCCATTGGAAGGACCAAAGTGTTCATTTTTGTACGAGGAGTTAATGTTTGTGAGAATCATACGAAACAAATAGCAAATACTGTCTTCAAAAAGCAGGCGTTTTGGTGTTAAACTTAGTGTTCCACTACTAACTACTGTGCTAGAATTCAAAGAGTTGTGAGCTGTGAGATACAGTCCAAACCATCAAGTTTACAGAAGTCCCGTTATTCCGTACTATTTTTGTGTCAGATCTGTTTATTTGTGTGTTTCTTTATTGAATGTAGGATGCAATGAAGCGAAACATGGGTTCACATCAAACCATAAGCAGGGAAATTTGAGAAGATTTTCAAAAGACGTTTGAAAGGCCAAATAAAGAATACTGTTGCGGAAACTTAGTTGTTCGATTGTAGATTGGAATTAAACCAGACGCAGTTCAAGATTTCAGTCCTCCGTCGCTGTTTTGGATGAGGCTTCGTTCATCTGGTATGTTACGCAGCGCGTTTTGGTAGCTGTGTAAGCAGTCAAAGAAGACCTTTGAAGCTTGGACTGATATACTGTCCTGAAACGTCGATACACAGCTCCCGACACACGTTGCGTAACCACCCAGAACAGCGAAGCACCCCAGACGAGTTCTGTCTGCTTGAATTGCAGATACTTGACGCGTTTGATCTCTCAAGGTCAAAGCTACGCGTCAGCAATAGCCAGCAGAACGCGAGAGAATGCAGTTGCCGGACGTTGTCTGCTCTGCCTCTTCGCCTGCTAAGTCTGGTGTCTCGTTCTGAGGGAGAACGACACTCGGAAGTATTTGAAGAGGAGGTGTGAAGGACGGCATTGTGGAAAACACAGGGGTGTAGTGAACTGAAAGTACATGAGGAATAACAATAAATGAAGACTGGTTGTGGGGATCTTACTGCACGTAGGTACACAGAGTATGAGAAGTCGTTCATGTTCTGGTCGTTTTGCATTGTTCTTGGTAGATTTGTTAAATTTCGAATTCTGCATCCAGAGACTGTGTGAGACTTAGCAATAGCGGTGACTGAGGTACTGAGTTCAGATCCCGGCCAGACGTTTATTTTGATTTCTCGAGGCCATTCATATTTCATACGCACCCTACCATATCACTGGATGCTGCTTAACCACATAAATTAATGTAGTGCCATAAAATAAACCGAATCACTGAATTTATACAAGTGAATAATGGAGTGTGTTATGGTAAATGAGTGCGTTTGAAGGTACGCGTAGATTGAGAGATCGGAATGAAAAACGAATCCACGCCTACGCAACATCCCTGGACTGCGAAGACCTCGACAGAACCGCGCCGAAAGCCAGAACCTCGCACGATACGCATGTTTTGTCGACCACGTCATGTATTTGACGAATTTAATTCCTGAAATATTTTTTGATGTGCTGACTGCTTAATGAAAAGTGTATGAAATGTAATCTGCTTTCATGTAATGATTGTATACCAAGCTTCTAAATTTGGATTTTATTCTAGATTTTCAAATTTCGTCAAGGGTTCTTGAATACGAAATCTCATTGAAATATTCTTTTAATATGAATTTAAACACTTAACGCGCAGCAAAAAAAAAAAAAAAAAAAATCAAAGTCCTCTTCTTCCCGATGCACCAAGCAATGTGAAAGAATATTGCTTTGTTTGAAGGTTCCATGGCTTCGCCGGCTTGTCCTTCCCATAAGTGTAGTACTAAGGTGCATTTGTGGAATGATACTGAAGGGAAACTGAACATTTATTTTGTCAATCAATTACGAAGTACCCATGGTAGAAAATTTTGCAGTCATGTCCAAAAAGTGTCATGTTCAGAAAATCTGCATGTAAGAAATTTTTCTCAAGTATATGACGAAAATAACAATAAAGATGACGTATCTTCAACAGATGGACAGGGATAGCATAGTCGGTACAGAGGCTCGCTACAGGTTGGAGGGTTCGGAGTACAAACCCTGTAGGGGCAAGAGGTTTTCTCCGCTCCACACTTGTCCAAAACAGCCCTGGGGGTCAACCAGCCTCTACATTGAGTAACAGGGCACGTTCCCGAGGGTAAAGAGGCTGAGTAGTGGCGCTGACGACCCACCCCTATCTTGTGCCGAGGTTAAGAATGCCCCCCCCCCCTCCCATGCCTGCATTAAACTTTACCTGTATCACCAACAAATACTTCTAATATTGTGACTTGTGAACTTCTGAGGTAAGAGAAACAGCTATAACTGATGCATTGCAGCATGTGTAAGTTTTGTGTGGTGATAAATTGTTGAAAAATATTAAACTCTTGCTATGACACAAAAAGTGGCTACTTGGAGTGGTTCAAAATACAAGGTTTGTTTTTCAGTTGGTGACAAATTATTATAGTTAGATTTTTGGAATTCTGTTAAGTGATTGCTGTTAAACATGTTTGAGCATTTTATATGCAGCATGAAATCTGAGTATGGGTGGATATTCTTGTCTATAGAGAAGTTTGTTGTTTCAATCATGGGTGAATACCAAAGACTTTATAGTTGATTTAGAATTGTTAAAGCAACTAATTGCATGGAGAAGAGTCCTTGTCGAGAAGCTAATTTTTTCTCAGCTATACAAGAAATTTACCATATTTCACAGAACTGATGTGTATATTAGGAAGGCAAATTGTTAACAGTGTTGCTAGTGTTGGTATCAGTTTATTTTAAAAGAGTTTCTTTTGATGTTTTCTAAAATTAAGATGTCTAAAATTAAGTATTTATTTTACTTATTTTGAGGTTATTTATTTCTAAAATTAAAACAACAAACGAACAATGGCATGAAATAAAGATTTGTGTTATGATTGAGTTCTAGTTGTCTAACCACTGTATTGGCTTGCATATTGTGTTGATAAGCATCCATGTGCCTGTAGGATCAGCCCTTGAGGCTATATTGTGAAATAAATGGAAACTTGCCTGTACAGTATTGTGTCTTGCCTGAAATATTGACTGAGGGCTAAATTAAGAATTATGTAAAATATATTTTGACATCATCAACTGGACATGCAATTTGTTGTCAGCTTTTTTTTGTGGAATGTCGTACTTATATTTTATTCTTTAATTTATGTGGCAGTGATATTTGGAACAAAATGATTATGTGGTTCTTCAGAAGAGGAGTCCTGAGGATTTACAACGTCTACAACCTCTGTAAGAGGAAGACATGCCCATTCTCTGATGACATAACAGCAAGAGAGAGTGACATCAGTGGAAGCCATGTTGCTACTGAAGCCCGTCCTTTTAATGAAATACCAGGACCAAAGTCCTTACCACTGGTTGGAAGTCTATGGAACTACTTACCAGTATTTGGTTAGCAAATGATCTGATTTCCAAGTGAAGTGATATTAGGACTTTTCAAATTTGCAGTGGGTACCAAACCACGTGTTCGCATATTCTGTGTGCCATGGTTATCATAGGCGTAAATTTGGGGGGGCAAAGCAATGAGGCAAATACCTTTCCAATATTTTTTCTACCTAAGAACAGTTTTTCTGGCCACTGAATTGAAAATGGGCAAATAAATAATTGGGGTGAGAGTGGAGGAAAGGGGTGTATGTATATTAAGGACTGGTTGAAACCAATCCTCCCTGTCTTTCTAACAGACTTTTTCATACATGAAAATTCCCAATATGCATGGTCGATTTTTTGACCCTCCTCCCACTCCAATGTTTTTAGCCATGCTGCAATTATGGTGGATATAAAATATTTCCCCAGTAAAAAGCAGAATTAGTATAACTCAGACCTGTCTTGGTCCCAGATATTTACCTTTCCATGTGTCACTCTTGAAAGCGCCATATTATTACTGTCTCACCTACACCATACTGGGGAATGATACTTTGTTTGATAACAATTACTGTGTGAATTTTTGTACATTTCCATACTGTGCCCATGTACCATGTGAGTGGTTATGTCTTGCCATTGTCAGCATATGTGTTTCATTACAGAACATAGGTAACACTGGAATATGTAAACATTTTCAATGTAAATATAATCACTTATCTTTTTATGTGCAGGAAAATATGATTTCGAGAGGCTGCACCATAACGGTCAGAAAAAGTTGCAAGAATATGGTCCATTAGTTCGAGAAGAGATAGTCCCTGGTGTTTTTCTTGTGTGGGTTTTCACTCCGAGTGACATTGAGAATGTATTCCGAAGTGAAGGTCGTTATCCAGAGCGCAGAAGTCATCTTGCATTACAGAAATATAGAAATGATCACCCTAATGTCTATAACTCTGGCGGACTGTTACCAACGTAAGGATACATATTTATGTGACCTGACTGTGCAATGCTTCCCATGATATAGATAGGTAAAGTAATGGTATGTGAAATAATTGAAGCTGGAATCAGAAGTGAAATATATTAACATAGTGAATGAAATAAAACCATAAAAAGACAGATTTTTGTAGTTGGTGTCTATTAAATAAAATCACAACACATCTTGGGGACCTGAAGGATGGACATCATGAGAAAAATAAAGGGTGGATGTAAACCTGTTCTTGTCCACACCTTGAAGGTATACATGGGGAGCAGAGATATAACTCTTCTCATTCTTAACCTCTGCACTATTTGGAGGAGAGGTGAGAACTTCATGCCCTGGCCATTTTACTCCCAAGTGAGAACCCCGGTGCCTACTGAGTAGGAGGTTGGATGGGCTCCATCAACTTGTGATGTGTGATTAAATAGATTAAAGTACCTCGTATTTTAAAAGATATAGTTATTTACAGATTAATGATAAATTTGGTGAGTGGTCATACATATTACTTAGTGTTACATGCCTACTGACTAGTACCAAGACCATTCCTGTTTACATCCAGAACATAAATATGAAACACCCTGCCATGAAAGGATGTACAAGGGATGTCCCACACACCTCACTGCTCTCAATTTGGTCACCAGTCACCTTAATGGTAGAATGTACAGATTAGAAACTCCATAGGTGCTCATGCGTATTTCTTATTGTCAAAATCTTCTCTGACACCTACAGGTGTTGAGAATTCCAAAATTTATGAGACTTGTGATTTTTATTGTGGTGTTAAAGGGTGTAGTAACATAAACTTTGGTATGGGTGTATCCACTGGCCAAACTGCATGGTGTCATAACCCAGTATGCTGTAATGGGAAAATTGAAAGTTTCGATGTAATTATTGACTAAATTCAATGTCAGTGACTCAACTCTGTATAAAACAGAGAAATGCAAATGTAATTACAAAATGTTATTTATAAGGTGATTCTTTACTTTTTGCATGATTTTTATGTATTAGGAATGGGTCTGAATGGTGGCGACTCCGCAGTGAATTTCAGCAAGGTTTAAGTCGGCCCCAAAGTGTGAAATTGTATTTACCTCAAACAGACCAGGTTATTCAGGAGTTCATAGATTATATCAACACTTGGACACAGTCAGCTGGGAAACATCAAGATTTTTTAGATGAATTGTCTAGACTTTACCTGGAATGTAAGTACATTTCTGTATCTTATATTTTCCTTATAAAAAAGAAGGAGGTGCTGTCTAACATAATGGAATGTATGTAACGTATGAGATTGCAATGTGTGATCATTGTCAGAATACGCACACTCATGCATGTGCACACCTCCATCCCCCCACCCACCAACCCCTACATACGTGCACACATGCACACAAGCATATCCTTCCCCAAGTCCTGTTGGAAGAGTATTAAGTTTGTAAGATTAGATGGGACTTTTACCCAATTTGGATATGGTGGCAAAGAGAAAAATCACTGCTGTTGTCCCTACAAAGATTTAAACACAAACTGTCAAGCCCAAAGACTGTACTGGCTGAGGCATCACATATCATAGACCTCATTGGCACATCTCAGAAGTACTAAGGAATCATAATCAGTTATTACATTTATACAAAGTTACAGATTTTCAATACCTTAGAAGTCACAAAATGAGTGTCAGCATTTCATTGACTTTATTCCCATATTTTGCACAGAATAGTGTATGTCTTGGTGATATGTTGATTTTTTAAAATTCTTTTGTGTTCCAGTGATTTGTCTTGTGACATTTGATGTCCAGCTGGGAAGTCTGAGTAATTCAGAACGTCAAAAGGGTTCTCTATCTTCCCAGCTTCTTGAAGCCGCGTTGACAACCAATAGTGGTATCCTGTTAACAGACAATGGACTTCAGCTGTGGCGGTGGGTGGATACAAGATTATACAGGAAAATGAAGAAGTCTCAAAAATTCATGGAACAGTGAGTGAACTTACTTCCTCAGAATATTGCTTTCTTGCAAATAATCTCATATGCATGTCAGTAGGAATCGTGTCATAATCTTGCAAGTTAGGCTGCAGAACTGTAAAATAAACTTCATTTCGTATTGAACTTTACAAGTTGTGAATCTGTACATCTGTGCACACTGCCTGTTGCCTTAAGCCAGAACCGCCTATGGAATGTGAAAGTGTGGGTAACCTTGACTTTGCTTTGTCTTATAGGATTGCAGTGGATTTTATATTCAAGAAAAAGGAATCCTTAACACAATCTGCAAGCACTGAAAGTGAAACGAAATCATTATTAGAGCTATACTTGTCATGCGAGGAACTTGATATAAAGGATATAACTGGAATGGCTGTGGACATGCTGTTAGCAGGCATTGATACGGTAAGATCATATTGACAGAGCATTTAGAATGGTGGGTTCTGCGGTAATAGCTTCAGCAATCTGAATATTTCTCTCCCCCTCCCTCACTCACCCATAAAGCAAATTCATGAAACTAAATATAAAACATCTGTATGTTTCATTGGACTTTCCAAGAATCGTATGCCCATTGCACTTAATTTTTAAGCTTGTGTGTTTATTTGCTTTGGGGTGAACAGAAGATGAAAGAATTTTTATTATGTTTTTATTTTTATTATGGCATTTTTTGTGGTGAGAATGATTGGAACACCATATGAGCACTTGTTTTTATAATCAAAGAAATGTATAAAATAATTGTACCATTAAGAATCAAGAATCCCTATGCAGGAGTTTCCTTATATGATGCTTCAAACCCGTCATAAACACCGAACAAATCTCGGGCTCCCTGCTTTTACAAGTATGCTTGGGGGGTCATAATTTGAAAACCCCATATGTAAAAGGTGAACACTTTGTGTTTTGTTTGAATTGTGGTATTTAATGATGCTGTCAATTGCTGAGAATATATATCATCGGTGACAGATGAATGAATATGTATGGAACATTAGTGGAATAATACTGACAGTGGAAAGCCAAATTTGGGGAGAAAATCTTGTCCTGATGGCACTTTTTCCACTACAAACCCCACACTGACTGGCCTGGGGATGAACCTGGCTTCTGCAATAAGGGGCCAATGACTAACCACCTGTGCAGTAGGACAGCCAACGCTCAATGTTCTGTCATTATGTTTGTTGGAAAGTAGGTATGAATAGGATTGTAATATGCCGGAGGAATCAGCAGTAGAAAGTCTTATATTGCAGTGTTTTTTTTTTTTTACAAAGGCAAGTGCTCATGAAAGTATATGAGATTTTATTAATTTCATAAGTGTATAATCTAAAACATACCGGTCCCAGTGGCCGCACGGCCTAAGGCAAAGGTTTACGGCTGCTCGCCTGCTGAGATTGTGGGTTTCAATCCCACGGGGGGCATGGATGTCTGTCTGTTTTGAGTGTTGTGTGTTATCAGGTAGAGGTCTCTGTGACACACAGAACATGCAACCAGAGGAGTCCTACTGACTGTGATGCGTTGTTTTGTGTGATCTAGAATCCTCAAGAATGAGGAGGCCATGGCCCACGTTGAGCTGCAGCGCCACAGGAAGAAGAAGAGAAAAATCCAAAACATTCTTCTAATTATTGTTAGTAATTTGAACACAAATACAGTGTTGTATTTCTCTCTATATATTACTAACTGTTTCTCTTTATATCCACAGACAACATACACGACAAGTTTTGTTCTCTATCATCTGGCAGTGAATCCAGAAGTGCAGAACAAGCTGTATGAGGAATCGTGTCAGCTTCTGGCTAAACCCAGCTGTGCTGTCACTACTTCTGTACTTGCCAAGGCTCAATACACAAAAGCTGTCTTAAAGGAGACTTTTAGAATGAATCCAGTATCTGTTGGTGTTGGGAGAATACTGGCCCAGGACACAATATTGTCAGGCTACCATGTGCCGAAAGGAGTGAGTGTGCACATGTTTACAGTGCCAATTTTCACACAACTCACAGCTGCTCAGCAACTTTTCGTAGAGAATTTCTTGAAAACTTTTACTGTATTTCAGGAAACTCTAACAGTTTAGTTTCTGATACTAGGTCATAGACAGACAGACAGACAGATAGACAGACAGACCGACTGATGGACTGACAGACTGACTCATATGGTGGTCACTATGGTATTGTTTTTCATACTTTGTTGTTCCAAAAAATCACCATAGGCATTTAGCCATAAGCCCCATTGGTGCACGAGTTGGCATGTGCAGTCTGCAAGGAATTCTTTGACCACTGTCCCACAGCCTCCTGGACACTCATCTGATGTGAAAGTACAAGTACATCCTTTGGGTCTTCTTTAGAGGTCCCATGGATGAAAATTGTGTGGCAATAAGGCTGGGCTGGAAGCACCATGTTTGAGAACTTCCCATTTCATGGCCTTCATTTGGATGTGTAATGTGTGGGCCACATGGGGGCAGGGACTATCATGCAGGAGGATGATGCCATCAGTGATTTTATCCTGACATTTATTCTGAGCCTTTTCAGCATCTTTCAAGGTGTTTGACAGAAACATTTTGCACTAATTTGGTCACTGCGTGATTTGAAGTCCAGGAGCAGGGTCCGTCACTGTTCTTCTAGTCCTATTTGAAGAGATTCACCAATTCATGTAATCATTAAGCTCTGCTGTAATGTTGTTTATACTAGCTATTCAGCCATCCACTGAACTGTTCTACCAGTGTATATAAAGTGCATTTAAAGAGTTCAATGTGCAGCATAACTATATGCAATGCCACGATAATACCATGACTTGTTTTCAGTGGTTCATACTTCATGTATGGATGGGGGGGAGTTTGAAGGTAAAGTGGGAACCAAAGTTATGAACATTACTAACTGAAGTTAGGTTTCTGCCATTACTTCCCTAATCTTTACCATGAAGCTGGTGAATTCACTGCTAGTACATGATGTATCTATTGCTTTTTACAGACAGTTGTTGTAACACAGAACCAAGTAAGCTGTCGGCAAGCAGAATATTTTACAGACCCTAACAAGTTTGTGCCAGAAAGATGGATCAAAAGTCATCCACATTACAAGCAAGTGAGCCCATATTTGGTTCTTCCATTTGGTCATGGCCCTCGATCATGTATAGCACGAAGGTTGGCTGAGCAAAACTTGCATTCAGTGATTCTAAAGGTCTGTAATATTACAGTCCCATTTGTTTAAACTTATGACTTCAAAAATTACTGTGCTTGTAGAAACATTTGGTCTGTAAGATTTGTGATAGAATTCTATGGAACTAAAATCCATGGCTATGAAAGCAAATGTAGCCTTTGTAGTAAACACAATGAAACAAGGAAATAAAATGTAAGGTATATTTATGTTGTTTTAGATCAATTACATGAATTCTGTGTCTGTTAATTTCACCTGAAAACTACTGAGTAGATTTTACTGAAGCTACATTAAAATTTACTGGCCTAATTTAAATTTTGATGCCTATAATACTATTCTGAATCTGCAAGTAATATGACTGACAAACATTTATTGCCAGAGATGAAATTAAATGTTGGTGTGATATATGAAATAAAAATGCAGTTTTCTTCTCTTTCAGCTTATTCAACGTTATGAAATTGGTTGGAATGGTGGTGTTTTGGATTGCAAATCTCACCTTATTAACAAACCAGACAAACCACTGTATTTCACATTCAAAGAACGTTCAAAAGTATGTTGAAGAAACTGACAAAATCACAAAGGCAATGGGTGGGTGAATATTTATGATTCAGATACTCCATATTTATGTATTTAAATACATAGGTATGCTTGTTATATTCATAATGTGCCACATGTAATGATTCTCTGTATATCAGATGCTCTCACTTACTGTGTTTCTGATGATGCTGTGAATTTATGGCGAAGAATACATTGTTTATTGGAATAAAAAGTTTACGGATGTGTTTCTAATGATTTAAAAACTGATGCTTCCTTGAATTGATTGTTGAGATTTCAATGTGTTTTTCATGTATTTATTTATTTATTTACTTTTTTATGAGCATTGAATGGTTTATTTTGAAACACTTTTAATATCTGAGACTACAGCATGCAATGTTAGGATAAGTGGTGAAGCATTTGTAGCCAGATCAAATTATTGTCCTGGCATTTACCTGGAGTGACTGCAAAAACCATGGATCTCCACAATCAAGACAGATAACATCACAGCCCTGATTCGAAACAAGCATCTTCCAAACGTAAGTCCAGAACATTACTGATACACTGTCCTGCTCAGTGTCTGTAGTGTACTGTTCAGAATATACGTCACAGGAAAGCAGAGATATTTAGGAGAAAGGAAGGTATTTTTTTAGGCAGGTGTACATGATAATGAAATTCCGAGAGGAATGTACATATTGGATATTAAAAATAACATACTTAAGACAACAGCACCAGTGTGATGGGAAAAAAAATGGATATTTATATATAGGAGAATCATGCATTGAACAACAAACCTAAGAGTGGATAAAGCGAATACAAGAATGCTGAAAGTATGGGAAAATTTAAGTTTTACAGCAGTGTGAAAAAAGTGTGATTTCAGAATGTGAGTGGTCATTTTATGTGTTGACAAAATTACAGTTTATGATATTGGTCTCTGTAATATTGTCTATTGTTTGTTCTCACCGTGAAGGTTTCTACCATAAAAAGAAATGGTTGGTATGTGTGGGTTTTACTAAAAGGGTATATATTTATTAAAAACTTATTCATTTGAATTCTTCTTACGTAAAAATATAAAGTTACATTCATAAAAAAATAGTCTCTGTGTGCATGATATTGGATACCAAATTTCAAGCAATGTGCCCTACACATTTCCAACATTGCAATTCGTATTTGGTATTTGTAGCTGTAACTTTTCTGATGATGAAGACATGGTTCAGTAGAGACAGTGTGATTCAGTTGAATAATGATGAATTGTGGACTCCATTTATGTTGTTGTTTGATTTTGGTTGTCAAATGATGTCATCTGTTTTGTCCATGCTGAAATGTAAAAACAAAAGAAATTAATGTTTACATTATATATTTTACATTCTCAGGAGCATTACTTAAATTATAGGAATTGTGTCAAATGTGCAATTTTTGTAGTTCGTTTCAATTGTTTTGGAACTAAGTCCATTATTATAAGGGAAGAACATATATTATGGGAGTATGAAATTATGTGATGAGAATATTTGGACTTCATATGGAGGAAGTAACAGGATTTCGTACTGTAACTTTCAAGGTTATGACATGTAGTCTGATATGTGCGCAGGATAGAGACAGGTGGCTGGCACTTGTGAATGCAGTAATGAACGTTTGGGTTCCAATAAATGTGGGAATTTTCTTGACTAGCTAAAAACTGTTTAGCTTCTGTAGAAGGACTTTACTCCATGGAGTAAGTAAGTAAGCAAGTAAGTAAATAAATAGGTAGTCTGATACGTGGATGTAGATGACAAATATTCCACTGCATGAGATCAGGTTACCTATGCATCGGACCCAGGACCAGCTAGACTACAGTTTGTGCCGGGCACTGGCCCTGGACACACTAGCGCCATATAAATAGTTGCCCAGGGTACAGCGCTGAACAGCCATGGGACACGCAATACACAGTTGTGTTTGAAACTGTAACTCTATGTTTTAAATTGCATTCTCATTTTTATACAAATTTACTAATAATTATCTGTGGGCCCGGTAGCTCAGTCGGTATAGCGACTGACTATAGGCTGGACGATCCGGGATCGAATCCCGGTGGGGACGAGATTTTCCCCCCGTCCAGACCGGCCATGGGGCCCAACCAGCCTCCTGTAAAATGGGTACCGGGTCTTTCCCGGGGGTAAAGTGCGGCCGGGGCGTGCTACTGACCACTCACTCCCTTCTAGTGCCGCAGTCATGGAAGAGTAGAGCTATACCTCTACCCACCCTCTGGGCCACACAGGGTGTGTGATGGGATCACTTTACCTTTACCTTTCTTACTAATAATTATCTGGACATATAATTACCTTCATACAGAAACCAGTCCATATACAGGACTGGGTGGTGGGGAAGGAGCTGGTGGAGGTCCATAAACTGGGGGTGGAGGTGGGGGAGGTGGAGCTGGGGGTACGTCTACTGATATGGGAGGCAGGGGTGGTGGTGGAGGTGAAGCAGTCAAGAAAGCTAATG
>Ga0123352_10000470_pt1 | contig 48858 bp, 45 predicted proteins | sample TergutLab28metaG_FD_89700 | JGI IMG/M metagenome (GOLD analysis project Ga0123352, IMG submission 89700) | Labiotermes labralis P1 segment gut microbial communities from Petit-Saut dam, French Guiana - Lab288 P1 | ecosystem: Host-associated > Arthropoda: Insects > Digestive system > Gut ... | reverse complement strand
GTGAGAACATTTTACTTGATTCGTCAAAAAAATGCAACCAAAATTTTGCTTTGTCTCTAAAAAACAAACACCCTCTGACAATTATCCTTGGTGAAGTACACCAAAGTGATATCAGGGGGTGTTTGTTTGTTGGGATACTACAGCTACAATGATGACTTCTGTTTGTACAGAATTTCCACTGCTGTCTGTTGCGTTGACTGTGATACCATATTCCATGCTGCCTTGTACCCAGTTTATTTCCTCAAATGTTGTGCCAACAAAAGCGATACGTAATTCTATAATACTATCATAGTTGTCTACTACATTTACATTTGCAGCTTGTATAATTTCCGCTAGGCTTGTTGGTGGATAGTTGGTGCAGAAGATGATACGATTTTCTGCAATGGTAATCACAGGAGGTATTGTGTCCACAATATTGACTTTCACTGCTTGGGTGTCTGTCTGCCCTGTTGCCCAATCAGCATATATCCTTAACCCCAAAGTGCCTGTTTGATTAAAGTTTAGGTTTTCAAAGTCTATAGACGTTAATGTAAGCGGTGTGGCAACTATGCTATTGCCAGTATCAAGATTGACGGTGTATGCATCTAATAGAAGTTCAAATTCTGCCCATGTTATGGGTTCATTCACTTGAAGATTTACTTCAGAAACAAGACGCAGTTGATAATTTGCAAGGGTAGGAGGGACTTGTTGCCAAACCCATGTTTCAATTCTTGGGTCGGCGTTGTGATGTGCCATGAGTTCATCCGCAGTAAATATATAAGTGCCTTGGGGATTTATAACTGTTCCTGTACCCACATTCGTCCAAAACCCTGTATAAGTTTCATTGCGTGGTGGGTTAGGTAAATTTGCGTCACTTGCAAATAAGAAGTTCACACCTAGGGTAAACTCCTGCAAATTGTTGGAAAAACTAAACATATCAAACATGCTCGTTACACTATGGGTATTGATATGACCAAGCCCATGAATAACACGTAGGTTCGGTAGGTCAAAAAATAATAAGCTCAAGTCCTCTGTTGCTATAACCACACCAGCAATAGTGATTTCATGAATGCTTCCTGCATGTATATCCCAAGGACGATTGATTGGGCTTATCCAGCCGCCTGTAAAAATGCCTGAGTCAATAATCATATGTCCATTGTCGTAAATACGCCAAGGCAAATGACTACCATTGTCAGTTATCGTGCCGAAGGCAAGTGTATCACTTGCCATACTTACAGCGGTATAGATTATCGGCTCTATTGCTTCATACAAGGGATAATCTTCACATGTCTGTGATGCATCTTCAGGTTTAACTATGTCATACATATATTTATCTTCATAAGCAAAGGTTGGCATATGTACTGTACCAAAGGTTAGTATTATCGCCAACGTAAGCCCTACTGCATTTTTAATGTGCGTTCCAGCAACCATATAAATACTGCCCCCTATGGAAAAACAAAAGCGGAGAACAAACTTCATCCGCTTTTGTTTTGGTTAATGTCTTATAATTTTACCTTTTTCTCTTGAAAATTGCAAATACTGCTAGTAGTAAAATGAGTGTAGACACTCCGAATCCTGCGGCAAGAAGGGGAATAATACTATTCCTCCCTGTTTGAGGCATCATTGCAGCTGGGAGGGCTGTAATCGCTGGGGCTAATGCGCCAAGGGGGATATTTGTATCATCAAATATCCATATTTCTTCCTCATCATCCCATACCCATGTGCCAAGAGGTACGCCCATTTCGTCAAACTCTATCCACATGCCATCATATTCAGCTAAACTATTGCCCGGTGCGCTGGGTATAGGTTGGGTAGGTTGTACAGGCTCAATTGGCGGAGTGTTGGTTTCTCCCTCTGGGGTAGATTCCGGCAATGTGGATGTAGGCGGTGGTGGCAGTGGTGGAAATGTTGGGTCTGCCGTATCAGGAGGATAGGGTGTTGGGCTTGGATGTGGCACTGGTGTAGGCGTAGGAGACGGCGTTGGGATAGGTGTTGGTCTGGGGCTTGGATTTGGTTCTGGCTCTGGTTCTGGTTCTGTGGTTGGAGGGGGGGTAGGTGTTGGGTCTGGTGTAGGTGATGGCTCTGGGGTGGGTGCAGGGGTGGCAAACCAACCTAAAAATATATAACCAGTTTTCATTGGTTCGGGTTGGGTGGAGTTTAGTAGTGCCCTATTATCAGGATTCATCACACTTTCGTAGTTTGTTGCGCCATAGGGTAAATTACGTATAATCCCTGCTGTGCCACTAGCGGGTGCAGTCCATTCACCGCCTTGGGGGTCAAAAGTGACAGTAATCCCTGCGCTGGTTGTAATCGCACTGGTGATAGTAATGCTTGCGCCGGTAACAACACTGATATTATCAATTCCAAAACCTGTAACAGGTGTCCACTGTGCATGAAGGATGATAAAGCTATCTCCCGGCATAACTGTGGTACTATGGTTTACTCTAGAGCCGCCTGTTGGCGTAGGAAACCAGCCTTCAAATATATAGCCTGTCCTCATGGGAAAATATGAAATAGGGCTTAATAATGAAATAGGGTTTAGTAATGTTGCATTGTCTGTACTTATCACTGTTGCAAAAGATGTTGCGTCTTGTCTCATTGGAAGACTCACAGGATGATTAGAGACTGCGCCCTCTGACTGCCATACACCGCCTTCTAGTAAAAATAGTACTGCACGTGTGGGCGGTGCCCACTGTGCATATAGGGTAATAGTGCTTTCTCCTTGAACAACAGGAGAAGAGCCGAATTGTCTAGTGCCTTCACCAGTTGGTGTAAGAAACCAGCCTGTAAAAATATAACCTGCTCTAGTGGGGATAGCTTGGGCGGGATTTAACAGTCCATCACCGCTCATTATAGCGGAAAAAGATATCTCACCGGCGGGCATTAAACGGCTTACGCTTGCTATTCCTCCTGCGGGTGCAGCCCATGTTCCGCCTTGAGGATTAAAAACCACCGTGCGGTCAGAAGCTGAAATCCACTGGGCATAAAGCGTAATGGTACCACTGCTTGGTGTAATAGTCGTGTTGTGAAGCTGTCTCGTGCCGCCTGTTGGCTCAGAAAACCAGCCTGTAAAAATATAACCTGTTCTGATTGGCGCATTTTGATTTGGGGCAACAACTAACCCTGGGTTTAATATTGTAGAGTTATTGACATCTAATACAGTAACAAGAGATGTTGCATTTTGATTGATTGCTCTTGTTAGATTTACCGTTCCCAAGCCTCCAGCCCATGTTCCGCCTTGAGGATTGAATACGACCTCTCGTGTGTTGGCATATGCCCAGTGTGCATGAAGTGTAATGGTATTGGTGCTTGGGGTAACATCCGTATTATGATTTTGTCTAGTTCCGACTGGTGCTGGATTTGCCGTTAAAAACCAACCTGCAAAAATATAACCTGTTCTCGTTGGCGCATTTTGAGGTGCGTTTAATAATGCCGCATTGTCGGCATTCATCACCGTTGCAAAAGAGGTTGCACTGGATGCCATCGTGCGGTGTATATTTTCTGTACTTGCTTCAGGCGCAGCCCATGTTCCTCCTTGGGGGTTGAAAATTACGACACGCTCATTTGTTGAAGCTGTTGGAATCCACTGTGCATAAAGTGTAATGGTGCTATCCCCTGGGGCAACAGTAGTATTATTGTGCTGTCTCGTACCGCCTGTTGGTTCAGAGAACCAGCCCAAAAAAGTGTAACCTGCTCTGGATACAATAGAAGGTGAAGAACTATGCACGAATATATTGTCATTAAGACTAATCAAATCTGCAAAAGATGTTGCGCTTTGATTCATAGTACCAGTTATGCTTCCGCTTCCCGTTCCGCCGCTAACCCATGTGCCGCCTTGGGGGTTGAATATTACTTGGCGAGTAAGCGGTGTCCAGTGTGCGTCAAGTGTAATCGTATATGCGCCTGGGTCAATATAACTCATCCAACCTCCACTCCATCGCATCTCTTGTAGTGGGAACGTACCATGTGTCGGTAAATGAACAAGCCAATCTGAAAAAACATAGCCGGTTCTTGTTGGAATATTTTGAACTGGGTTTAATATGGTAATGTCATCATGGATATCTATAACAGTTGCAAGGGATGTTTCACTTTGCGGCATAGTGCGTATGACATCACCTGTTCCCCCTGCGGGTGCAACCCATGTGCCGCCAACAGGATTAAAAACAATGGTGCGTTCACTGGTGGATGATGGAAGCGGTGCCCACCGCGCATAAAGGGTAATCGCACTACTGCCTATGGGGACAGTGTCCGTATCATGCTCTAATCTAGTTCCGCCAGCTTCAGGTGCAAGAAACCAGCCTAAAAATTCATAGCCAACCCGATAGGGGGCATTTTGAGTGGGGTTTAATAAAGTTGTATTGTTGGTATCTATCACATCATCAAATATTGGTGCAATTTGATGCATAGTGCGTGTGATATTTCCTGTTCCCCCAGCAGGTGCAGCCCATGTGCCACCGGTTGGGCTAAATATTACATCACGGGTAAGGGGAATCCACTGGGCGTGAAGTACAATCATGCCAGTGCCTGACGGAACAGCCGTGTCATGATTTACTCTAGGGCCTCCTACTAGGGTAGAAAACCAACCTGCAAATTCAAAACCGAATCTACTTGGGGCGTTTTGATGAAAGTTTAATAATGTTACATTGTCAGAATCAATGACACTTGCAAAAGATGTTGCGCTTTGGTGCATTGAACGCAATATAGGCGCGTCTCCTAAACCTCCGTTTACCCACCCACCATCATTTGGTAGATTCCATGATGAATGACTATCTGGAAACCAATCTATGCCTGTCCATGTACCGCCTTGTGGATTGAACATTATTATGCGATTTAGTGGTTGCCACTGTGCATAAAGCGTAATATTTGTATCCCCTGGGGTAATTACAGTATCATGGAATTGTCTAGTACCGCCTGTTGGTGTAAGCGACCAACCGGCAAATATATAGTGTGTCCTGATTGGGGGATTTTGGTGAGGTCCTAATACTGCACTATTGTCAAAATGCATGACAGTCTCAAATGATGTGGCAGTAGGGGATAATGGACGAGTGATGCTGTTTGTGCTTGATTCAGGAGCAAACCACATACCCCCTTGTGGGTCAAAAGTTATAATACGCTCGGTGGGCGGCGGCGTTGGGGTAGGCTCAATAGGCTGCCATTTTGCATATAAGGTATGGTCAGCCGAGTTGACTAAGGGGTCATTATGATTCACCCGAATTGCCCCTGTCGTGCCTGAAAGCATTGTAATAGCGGCAGGGTCACTTTCTTCCAGCTCTATCCCTGGTATGACTGAAATCATACCAATAAGCAAAATGAAAGCCATAAGCAGTGAAATAACCTTTTTTCCATTGTTGTGTGTGTGTTTCATATCAGTATCCTCCTTGTAAAAAATATATTGGGTAGCTACACGCCACTTTAAGTCTTTAGATAACTTCTATAATCACGACCAACTGAACCACTACTGCGCCATCTTCTAACACTTGGGCATGAACGACATAGCGGTTTGGGGTATTAAAATCAACAAGGTCTAAGTGGGCAATATTAAAATCAAATACCCGCCCTGATTCGTGCGAAAGGCTTATACCCGTATCTTGTAAAATTTGTTGTGCTGTTACTACCATGCCTACAGGGTATTGCAACACCCCTTCAAATGTCGTCACTTGGGGTGGTGCATGTCTTATAGGGGGGGATATTTCGGGATAGTAAGTATTTTCTGATTCTTCTGACATGTCTGGCGGCAACGGTGGTACTTGTGTGATTTCTGGTGCTTCCAAAGTGTCAGATATTAAGTTTTCATATAAGTACTCGTGGCTAACTTCGGGTTCATATGCTTCCAATCCAGCATCAGGAACTTGCTGGGAATAGTACTGCTCAAAGGTCATCCCTTCGTCTCCGTCAATAATCACATCCAAATCTACTGTGGTATTGTCAAAATGTAAAAACACTTCGTCGTCATAAATAATTGGATGAGCTATTTCCATTACATATTCTACTGATGTATTTTCGGATACAATTGGCAAAGCCGTGTGGTATTGATGGTCAGCTTCTGGTCGTGCTGTATCCCAAGTAACAGAATCACTGGTTAGAGGGATATCTTCATAAATCATATAATGCTCATAAACTTGCCTTGATGGCTGTGTGATGGATGATTCGTAGATAGGCGATGATATCGTAGTCATTGGAGATGATTCGGCATTTTGATGTAAAAGCAATAATCCGCCGCCAACTGCGGCGATTATACATGTGGTTGCCAGTAGGGCAGGTATCGTTGCTGATGTTGTACTTACAGCAGTGGTTGCTGTCACTGTCTCAGGTTGTGATGGTGTGATGGTTGATGTTGTTTTTGCAATAACATCTGCTGGAAGACCTAGCTTTGTGGCTATACTTTGCCATAATGCAATACTGACTTCAGTTGTAAAAATTTCATCTGCATGTGCTTGTAATACGCGTGTCAGTACAGGAATAGGCACAATACACCTCAAGTCTTTTTTATCTGCGTCCAGCTTTTTTTTGAGCGTTGCCCTAGCGCGGGACAGACGGGTTTTAACCGTACCTTCATTGACACCCAAGGTCTTCGCAATTTGACTTATAGAAAACCCACTGTAGTAAAACATCAAAATAACGATACGATAAGGTTCACTTAATGCATCAATATAGGCTACCAAATAATTACGCTGTTCCTTTGTTTCCAAATATGTTTCGGGCAAAAACTCTTCATCTTCGCTTACCATGTTTTTCATATCTGGTTCAACATAGTCGTCTATGTGTTTTTTCTTGCGTAAAATATGCATACAGTGGTGGTATGCCACACGGTTTACATAGGCTACAACGGCTTTGCTGTCTTCAAGTGTGTACAAATGTTTATACAAAGTAATCATAGTCTCTTGCACTACATCATGAGCGTCTTCTTCATTTTTTGTAATGCGCAGGCTTGCATAATACACTGGCTTTGAAAGGGCCTCGTAAACTTGTGCAAATGCCTCATAATCACCTTGCTTTGCAAGTTCAACTAAACTTGCAAGCATTTGATAATCCATCATCATTATCCCCCATCTACCCATAGGAGTTTACTTTGGCGAAAAAGGTTACAGGTTTTTGTAGATTTTTTTAAAAATTTTTCTGATACAGTATTTATAATATAAAAAATGCCACGAATTGCGCAATGGCAATTCGTGGCGTTTCACCTATACATCTATTCAAAAATTAAAATTTCTGCAACTTGCGCGCCATTGGTTCTGCTGGCTGTGTTGGCAGTAAAGATAAATCTTACATATTGGGCCGTTGTTTGGTCAAAGTCTATACGCACAGTATTGCCTGTTTCAGGGTCGAACTCATGACGGTCAGAGGGTACGATGGTTGTAAAATGATTTCCGTCTGTGCTAACTTGTACCTCAAAAACTTGTCCGCGGGCTTCCCATAAAGAGGATGGATTTAACCGCAAGGCAACGGTTTGAAAAGTTTGGTTGCCGTCAAGTTCTACTGTAAACTCCGCAGGGAAACCATTACTTTCCCAATAGGATGTTACATATCCATCCACTGCATTGGACGGAATATAAATATCCGTAAAGGAGGATGCCACCACAGGTCTTAGGGCGGCAAGATTCTCTGTTTCGGGCAAGGCAACCATATTTGCCAGTGGATGAACAATGGCATCTGGCCATTCGGGTGCGGTTTGGTCAGGGGTTGTGACTATCGTAATGTTTGAGTTTTCCTGTACACCTCCTGTTCCTGTGAAGAAAATAAAGGCAGACGCTCCAATGGACAGGATAATGATTGCGCAAAATACATAGGCTAATATTTTATTCATGTGAATCACCCTATTCTATAGTTATATTGATAGCATAGTCGTTTAAATTTGCATTGAGAGCTTCTAGGCTGGTGATTCTTTCGCCAAGAATATAAATGTTGCGCATGGTCACATTTTCAAGTAAATGGTCGGCATTATGCCCCCAAAAGTTTGAGTTGGGTACACGTCCGTCAAGGGTGTTGTGTACAATCAGTCCATCAATGGTGATATCTCTGATACTACCCCATTCATCCCACACCGTTGACCAGTGTGTTTTAAGCATATGAAATTCAATGAGTTCATTATTGTGCCCATGGTCGCCGCGCATGAAAGCATTGTCTACAATAATGTTTTGGTAGAGGATGTTAAACACATCTGCATCGTCACCGTTGTGAATGCTTATGATGGGCTTATGATTGTTATAAAGTACAAAAATATCGCGGAAGGTAACATTGTAAATTTGTGGATTGATTGTAAGCCCAAGATTTGTTTCGTATCCAATTTCCATAGATTGTGCAAGGTCTGTCCACACTTGTACACGCTCAAAAAGAATGTCGCTGGACGAACCTGCATAGTTTTTGATAACCAATGTGTCATCCCATGTTCTGGCAAATGAATCTACAACCGTGTGGTTTCGCGTGGATTGAAAGGTAAAACCATCACCATTTTGCCGCCCAGAAATAATTTTGATATTTGAAGCAAATAAGTCTTGAGAGTTGAATGAATTAAATTTCCATGCATTCCCGTTAATAAGAATGAATCCTTCGGCAACAATATTTCTACTGTTACGAATATCAATGGGGACGCGAGCATATGCACCTGGTTGATTCCATGCTGGGAAACCTTCGCCGCAAATGATTCCGCGCCCACGAATGGTTATATCTTCTACACCATCTGCCACCACAACGGAATTGATAACCGCCCCGCCTGAAATATACAAGGTTTGTCCGCTTTGCAGCACAATCGCGTCTAAATCCCAATGCCCTGGTTCAATGAAAATGACATTGGGGTCATTTCTATCAGGAATGTCTGTTTCCAGCGGATTGGCAAAAATGTGTGTTGCTTGATAGACTTCGCCGTTAAATACCACTGTGTAAAATCCAGGTTCGTTAATGGTAAAGGTCACGCGGTTATTTTCTACAAGGGGTGTAATGCCATGTGTGCCGGGCAGAATAACAGCACTGTCAATATTTTGACCTAGACCGGGAAGCTCCACTTCAATGGTGACTTCACCTTCAAAATCAAAATATGTCATAGGCGTGCGTGACGGAATGGTATTGGCATTCCAAATATGCTCATGGTTAACCATCACATCATATACAAAAAGTCCATGACCTTCCACCCAAATAGATGCCATTTGTGAGGATGTCATTGTAGAAGGTCCATCGTATAATACAAGTATTGGCGCACTATCCACTGGCGTAGTACTACCACTTGCCCTTGGCGCAGATGCTGACGCAAACATAAAAGCTGTAAACGCCGCGCTTAAAGTTGCAAGCACGCCTAGGCAAATGATGGGGAATGAAATAGGATTTTTCTTCTTCATATGAAGCCTCCTTAGGTTTAGCGATAAACTATGCACATCATACAGAATAACAGCTAAAAAAGCAAGGCTAACTAGCAAGAGTTGACAAAATTATTTATAATTGATATGCTCATATCGAATTTTAAAAGAGGAGAGGATTTTTATGAAAGACATTTTAAAGATGAGCGCGGTTATTTTTGCCCTTGCGCTTATGTTGGTTTTCGCACTTTCTGCATGTGGAAACAATGGCAATGACACAACAAACAATCAGGCAGAAGCTGTATCAACACCAGAACCATCTCCAGAAGCAACCCCAGCACCACCTGAGGAAACCGACGAACCTGAAGAAGTTGAAGAAGACGCTTTCATTGAAATACCTGATGTGTTTCTTTGGAACAACTTTGTAGGGCGTGACCCTCACAATATGCCGGGCGTTTCCCCAAATGGCGCACCAATGTGGTGGGATAACTGGGCAAACCTTCGCGCAAGTGTAGAAAATGATGTGGTGCAAATTCAGTTTAGACCCAATGCGTTTGACCCAGAAGATTTTGACGATTATGATGATTATTTTACAAGAGTAAATGATTGGATGGGTAACTGGGGCGAAGCGATTGACATGTGGTCATTAGATGGTATCTCTTTCATGCGATACATGACAATCCGCATGGCTGGCGGTGAAGGCGGCGAAGAATACAGATTGATTCTTCACTTTGTACCAGACGATGGCCCATCATTTGTAGCCCGCTTTGCTGACTTAGTGCTTGCTGACGGAAGCAACCCAAGCATTACCACAGAAATGCAAGACATCGTTATTGACCTAGAAGCGTCAGGCTTCCCTGGCATGACAAACCGTATGCACATTCGCGCTTTTGCAGACGCTACAATTTTCCTTGATGAAATTTATTTCTCTGTGCCTGTGTCTCAAGTAGACACAACAAGCCGTGAGACGATTTTAGGCGGTATCACCGTGCCAGAAATCGGCAACCCAGCAGATTTGCCTATTAGAGCATTTGTTGAACAGTTAGGTGAATAATAGCCCAATAAAAAAATCCTTACCCAGTATCTTCGCTGTGGTAAGGATTTTTTTAGTTGTTGTGTGATTTAGTGATTCGTTAGAATGCTCCAATGCACGCCAAAACGGTCATTCACATTGCCGTCTAAAGCCGCCCAAAATTCTGGTTTAAGTGCCTTAACAATCGTTCCGCCATCTGCAAGTTTGTTAAAAACAGAAGTCACTTCTTCTGGGGTGTCAAAAGTAAGTTGCAACCAAAAGCGTTGACCTGATTGTGGCATGTCTTCGTCGTCAACCATTACGATAGGTGTGCCGAATATGGATACTTCTGAATACAATACACAATTTGGTTTCAAATCTCCAATATTAACGTCTTGGGGGGCATCGCGGAAATAGTTAATCGTTTTTACTTCCGCGCCTAATACCTCTTTGTAGTAAGTAATCGCTTCATCACAATTACCCTTAAAACTAATGGCTGTCATAAGCATGTTGTCATGCTCCTCTCATTATTTTGATAAGTCATTATACCTTACAAAACACGACAGCAGTGTGTCTTATTTCATGAGAATATGAACTTTCGTCACTATTTATCCCCATCCATGCGAATACCGATAAGGAAATATTTATTGAAAATCAAATAAATAATGATAATGGGTACAATAGTAATGGTTGCCGCCGCCATAATTTGATTCCACATTTGCCCTTCATCTCTTGACTGAAAAGTCTGCAAACCCAAAGGCAGTGTATACATGCTCATCGTGCGAAGGTACAGCATAGGACGAATAAACTCATTCCAAAAACTCATAAATACGAAAATGGCTTGTGTGGCTATGGCTGTCCGTGCCAAAGGCATACATATGCGGAAGAAACATGATAGCCGCCCCAGCCCGTCAATATATGCCGCTTCTTCACATTCTGAGGGGAAGTTAATGAAAAACTGCCGCATGAGGAATATATAGCTAATATTCACCATGACTGGAACAATAAGCGCGCTAAAGCTATCAATCATACCCAATGCGTTTAAAAGCATGAAATTTGGCACAAGTAACACTTGCCCAGGAATCATAATAAGGGCTAGAAAAGCATAATAAATTTGCTGTCGCCCCTTAAACTCTAAGCGTGAAAGGGCATAACCTGCCATTGTATTAAGAAAAATATTGCAAAGTGTACCAATGCTTGCCACCACAAAAGAGTTCACAAACCATCGGGGGAACTGTGTGACAGTAAAAATATGCCTATAACTATCAAAACTCATATCAGGTGCAATAAGCCGCATTCCGCCGCTTACAATTTCCCTCAAGGGCATAAATGATGCGGAAATCATCCAAAGAAAGGGGTACAAAGTGGCAAATGCAAAAATAATCATGATTAAATACACAAAAATCCGCCAAAAATTAAACTTTTTACCCACCACTAATACACCCTTTCTTCTTTATTGATTCGGTTGACAATAAACGCAAGTGTAAGAATAATCACCATCAAGCATATAGCAATCATAGACGCATACCCCATTGCAGAGCCAGGGCCAAAGGCATAACGGTAAATCAAAAGCGCGATAGTCATAGTGGAGCTGGCTGGCCCGCCGTCACCGCCGCTGAAAATAAACGCTTGGTCAAACATCTGCATTGTGCCAATTATCCCTGTAAGCACCACAAAAGTGGTAATGGGGCGTAAATAAGGGATTGTAATATAGAAAAACTTTTTGACTTCGCTTGCACCGTCAATACTTGCCGCTTCATACATGCTGTTTGGTAACTCTTGAAGTGATGCCAGATACAATGTCATGTAAAATGGTATAGTACTCCAAATGTTCATAATCATAATCACCCGCATACTCCAGTCACTACTGCGCAGGAAGTTAATAGGGTCGCTGGCGGCTAAAAGACCCATGCTAATCAACATACTGTTCACAGGCCCTCGCATACTGAACATAAACATAAATATCATGGTCAGAGCCGCAGATGATGTGAGTGTGGGCAAAAATATAATGGCTCTAAATGCCTTTTTAAACTTAATGTTGCTATTGAGTACTGCGGCTACCACCAATGACAAAAAGGTTTGCACAGGCACAACCACTGCTGAAAACACCAATGTATTCCTTATTGCCCGATGTAACAAACTATCAGTGAAGCCCACGCGGTAATTATTAAGCCCAATCCATTCATAAGTACCTTGCACCATATTTACCCGACTAAAACTCATAAACAAAACAGCCACGGATGCAATCCCTAAAAATATCATTGTTGTTGCAATAGCAGGGGCAACAAATGCATACCCTTGCAAAGTTTCTCTGGTTCTGCGGCTTAATTTCACAAAAGGCACCTCCTTGCGCTAAAATATTAGAAAGAGACCCCCTGATATCAGGGGGTAGTATCTTTAACGTGCAATGTTTATCTGCAAATTGGCTTGTGCATCTATATTTTCCATTGCGTTAGCAATAGACATCTCACCCACAATGGCGGCGGACATATAGTTCATATAACTGTCATTGATGAAAGACTGGAATCTTCCCAATACCCAAGGGGTTGCATATGGAATTTGGGCGATGTGAACATTTAACCCTGCACTCAGATTTGCTGCCATTGCGGCCGCAACGTCTGGGCGGGTTGGAAGTGGCCCTGCGGCTACACACCAGTTGTACATACCTTCCACACCTGTTTTGTATTGAATCCAAGCGGTTGCAAGGTCTTGGTTCGGTGAGTCAACATTGATACCCCAGCCCACTGTAAAAATCATGCTGGAACGCTGACCCATGTAGGTTGGCATTGGAATAATCTCAAATGAAATGCTTGGAAACTCGGTACGCAGGAAGTTGTAAACCCAGTTGCCTTCTTCCATAATCACTGCGCGTCCTGTACCAAAAGCCTCACCGTTCCAACCTGAACCCATCATTTGGGGTGTACGCATTGCACCTGTTGCAAAAAGAGTGTGGATAAATTCTGCATGACGCACAACATCAGGGTGCGCCATGTTGGATGAGCCGTCTGGATTGACAGGGTTCACATTTCTATTGAGCAAATGCAATGCCCGTGCTGGCTCATACATACCTGATGCGGCAAATACTTCACCTGCGCCAAAGTGGTCATCTAAGGCAGATTGTAGACGCGGAAGGAACTCCAGATAACTTTCAAGGTCGTCAGGAATGTCTGAAAGTTCAAAACCTACAGCATTAAGCAGTTCTGTATTTACATACCTTGCCAGTGAAGACTGGTCTTTTGGAATGGCATACACGACCCCATTAAACGTAAAGGTATCTAAAACATTTTGATAAAATGCGGCTGTGTCAAATGTTGCTGGGTCAAGAGGGGCTAATACGCCCATGTAAACAAATTGCTCTGCTAAACCGCTGTCGATGTAAAATGCGTCTGGGGCTGTACCAGCGGCAAGGTCTGCCATGATTTGTGTATTAAGGTCATTGTACAAACGCCATTCGATGGTAATACCTGTTTGTGCCTCAAAATCTTGACGAACCCGCTCGATAGATGCCCATTCTGCTTCATTGCCTGCCCAAATGCCCAGTGAAAGTACTCTGTCACTTGACTCTGCATTGGTTGCGGCGGTTTCTTCGTTGTCATTATTGCAAGCAATTAAAGCAAATGCCATTGCTGCTAGCAAAAATGTTAAGAAAATTACTTTTTTCTTCATGATAAATGCTCCTTTATTTTAGCTTTATATTGAGCATGTCTGTTAAAACATGCTGGTTGCCGTTAATCTCTATCTCAACTGTTGCGGTTTTGGTTTCGTTTTCAAGGATGATTTCAGTCTTGGACACCTCAATCTTAACCTTTTGTCCCCGAAGCCATGCGTAAAATGTGAGTTTATCCCATGATTCTGGCAATTTGGGGGCAAGTCTGATTTGACCGCCTACCAGTCTAAGCCCGCCAAAACCAAGCACTGCACATTGCCAAATACCGCCAATTGACCCTGCATGAACACCATCATTGGAGCTTTGTAAATTAGGCCCCATGTCAATATTACAAGCCCGCTCAAACAATGCCAAAGCTTCATCATCATCTCCCATGTCTCCTGCAAGTATGCAGTGGGTAGATAAGGAAAGGGAGGAATCATGCAAAGTACGCGGCTCATAATAATTCCAGTTGGCACGTTTTACTTCTGGGGTAAATGCAGCTTCCATGAGAAGAATCAAGAGCAAAACATCCGCTTGTTTACAAACTTGCATTTCGCCGATTTGTTCATGGTTAAAATCATTATAAATGCTACCCACTTGTTTTTGGGTTTTGTACTTTGTTAAGTCAATATCTTTCAGCCCAAGGAATGTGCGGTTTTGTGGAATAACCCCATCTTCCCGCGGGGCTGGGACGTATATTTTCTCCGCTTTTTCTGCCCATTTATCATAGTCTAGGGTTAGGCGTTCTTGTAAGCGGGCAAGTAGTGGGGTGTCCTTTAATTTGTCGTAATACTCCATTGCCAAATGCAAATTCCAACGGGCAAAGTAGTTTGTAAACGCATCATCATCCACACCGTCTTTGTACTCGTCAGGGCCTATGACGTTGTTGATATGAAGCAGCCCATCTGCACCGTCTTCTAAGCGGGATGCCCAAAATGTTGCGGTTTCAAAAATCAACTCATAGCCGTACTTTTCCATAAAGTCTTCGTCACCTGTTGCCATGTAGTACTGCCACACGCCCAAGCAAACATCACAGGAAATATGAATTTCAATAAGCCCTGTGAGTATAGGAATGGGAAGACCTGTAACAATATCTGCCGCCCCAAAAAGCGGCGTTACTTCGCCATCTGTAAGCCATGCAGATTCCCATGGAAACTGTGCGCCGGTGTATCCGTTGCCCTTTGCTTTTTCTCTTGCACCAGGCAGGGATAGATAACGATATTCTTCTAAGCTTCGGGCTGTATTGGGTTGGGTAAAAATATAGTACGGAAGGGCAAAAATCTCTGTATCCCAGAAGGTATGCCCCTTATACCCTTCGCCTGATAATGCTTTTGCACCAATGTTCATACGGTTGTCATGGGCAGGAGCCATGATTTGCAGATGATACTGGGCAAAGCGTAAGGCAAGCTGATGGTGCGGATTCTTAGAATCCACTGTCACAGGGATGTTGTGCCACACAAGTTTTTGCCAAGTTTCAGCACTTTGCTTTGCTAAACCAGCATAACCCAGTGCCGCTTGCACCTTCAAATGCTCTAATCCAAAGGCTTGAATTTCAGCCGTTTCACAACCATCCATATTTTTGTCCCGTGATGTATGAATCGTTGTGATTTTTTCAATGGTTAAAGTACTGCCTTTGGAAATGTCCGTTGTAAAAGCAGAAAAAATCTTGCGCCTGTCCATGGCAATATGGGTATCTACCTTTTTTGCCTTCCCATTTTCTAAAAGCTTAACATCTGTGGTAAACACAAAATCAATATTGCTTTGGGTGGTGGTCTGTACCAGTTGCATGTACCGCCTGTCGTAAAAACGCTTCGCCCCTTCAGAAAAATGTTGACTGCCAGAGTTTGTCATTTGCCCGTTAATGCCAGTGGAAAGTTTTACCGTTGCGTGGCTTGACAGGGGTGTAATTTCCACCCTTTGGGCAATGGTATGGATGTTTTGGAGGGATACGACACGGTAAAAGTGAAGTACATATACATCACCGCTGGGGGCTGTCCATTCTACATGCCTATGCAATTCACCTGTTTCAAAGTCCAGTTCCCGCTGATAATCCTTAAACGTGCCGCTAAGTAATGAAAATGTTTCACCGTTTAGGTCAATACCCATTTCCAGACAATCGGCGGCATTGGGCAGCTCGCATACTTCGCTTTCATGAAACTGATTAAATGTGCCTGCGATAAAAAGCCCGCGTCTTTCGCCAATATATCGTTCTTCCGTTGCGGCGCGAAGCCCTAAGTAACCATTGCCTTGACACATGATAGATTCACATTTTCCCAGTGCCATTGGGTTAAATCCATCCTCTTTAAGTATCCATTCGTCTCTTTTCATAGTTCACCTGTCTTCATAAAAGAATTTATTAGAGAAAAACATCATTAGTACAAAGCCTGCAAAAACCATAAAGCCGCCCAGCAAAAACGGTAGCCCAGCAAATCTAAACCCAATGGCAATAAGCATACTGGGGGGCAGATATATGATGAGGCTTTTCTTAAAATCATTAGTGTCACTGTAATATTTGGCGCAAAAATATGCTAATCCACAAATAAGTAAGGCAGGCAACAAAATGACCCATGTAGGGGTTTCCAAAAGAAACATCTTACATCCTCCTGTTTTTATCATGTGATACGGCTACGTTCGGTTAATTGATGGGATGTTTATAAATTTTGCACAATCACAAAATACATCTGTTCTTAGAAATTGTCAAGAATTATTTACGAAATGTTTTACGAAAATATTTCGTAAATAAATTTACATATTTACATTCAGCGCGTTTTAACTGTAGAATGATTGACAAATTCTCTATAAGATTGGGAAGAGCGTGAATGAAACCAACTGTAAAACGTATTGCTGATGGACTAGGACTTTCCCCTGCCACAGTTTCAAAAGCATTATCTGGCCGCCGCGATATTAGTGAAGACACAAGAAACCGCGTGATGACATATGCCAATGAATTAGGATATTTAAAAAGCTCAGGGACACGCCGCCGCTTGGGTGTGCTTGCAGTACAGCCCGACAATATGGAAGATGACCAAGCATCTTTTGCATTTAATTTTTACATGGGGCTGCAACGCCATGCAGAACGCATAGACCATGATGTGGTCATTGTCAACATAGATTCAGACATGCAAGCCCAAGAAACTCTTGACCAAGTTGCCTTTAGAAATCGCTTTGACGGGCTTTTTATCACGGGCATTAAAAATACCGACCCCTACTATCATCAACTTGAAACTGTAGCCACTCCAACTGTGGTTATGGATATCCGCTGTCATAACCCCCAAGTGGGTTTTGTCGGCACAAATAGCCTGTCTGGCGGCGGGTTAGCCATTCGTCACCTTGCGGAACTTGGGCATAAAAAAATAGGCTTCGTAAACGGTCACAAAGAAGCCTATATTTCACAAGAGCGCATGGCCGGTTATGTTGCTGCAATGGTTGCAAATGAAATACCCTTTGATGAATCCCTTTGCTTTAGCGGAGATTACAGCATGGAAAGCGGTGCCCGTGCGGCAGATTATTTTGCTAAAACAGATGCCACCGCCATTTATTTTGCCAGCGACTTAATGGCATTGGGTGCGATTCGTCAGTTTCATTTATTGGGAATCAGCTTGCCCCGTGATTTTTCTATTGTTGGATTTGACAATAACCCTTTTGGCTTGGGCTGTACCCCCACACTAACGACCATCTCACAAGATACATCTGCATTGGGCGAAACTGCGTGTGCATTATTGCGCGGCATTGCGCAAAAAATTCCTATCAGACAATCACAGCTAGAGCCTACTTTAGTCATAAGGGAATCTACTGCACCGCCAAGAAAAAACTGAAAAGATAAAGTTCTTTTATAATCAAACGCTCCATTGACACTGGGCAAGCACATGTGAAAGAATAAGTATGTTAGCAGGTCGTGTGAGAAATTTATATTAGCAATCAATGGAGGTATTTATGGTAGAACTTAAAAAAATCACAATACTAAGCGACAACATGAAGGAGTGCATAGCCCTTGATATTGCGCCAGAGAAAAAAGACTATGTATGGTCAAATGCCATAACATTAGCATTTGCTCATAGGCGATTTAAAAGATACAGCGTGGCGATGGAGTGTCGGGCAATATATGCTAACGGGACAATGGTGGGCTTGATTTCGTATAACTATTACCTTGAAGACTTGGATTTCAAAGAAGTTTGCTATCGTATCCGTCCTGTTATGATTGACAAAAACCACTTGAATAAAGGCTATGAAGAAGCATCACTCCGCAAAATACTGGAAGAAATACAACGTAAACCCCATGGCGAGGCAACCGCTGTTTTTGCAAGCTATAACCCAAAAGAGGAAGACATGGCAAAAATCTATGAGGTTGTAGGGTTTACTAAAACAAACATGAAGTGGCAAGACCCAGATGATGACGATATGATTACACGCATGAGCTTGTAAGAAAACCACGAGGAGGACACCATGTTAACAATGAAAAAAATCTCAATTTTAGACGACAACATGAAAGAGTGTATAGCACTTGATTTTTTACCGGAGCAAACAGGCTTTGTGGCAGATAACTCCATTAGTCTTGCAGAAGCATACGATGCAAATAAAGCCTACGCAGAAACAGGTAAAGGCGATATTGCAGTACCTTTCGCCGCATACGAAAATGGAAAAATGGTAGGTTTTGCAATGTACGGTTATTTTCCTCCAGGTGACGAAGGCGATGAAGATACCTACTGCACCAAAGAACATCATTATTATTTCTGGCGTTTATTAGTAGACAAAAACCACCAGCGCAAAGGCATAGGGCGGGAAATGGTTTTTCAAGTAATGGAAGAAATAAAGTCGAAACCTTGGGGCGAAGCAACTTACTGTTATGTTTCCTATGAGCCTACCAATATAGGCTCAAAAACTACCTTTGCATCATATGGCTATGAAGAAGATGGGCGTGTTATAGATGGTGAGGTTGTTGCGCGGTATAAATTGCAGTGATGAAAGAACATGTGGAAGCCTGTACCCCTCATGGTGAATACATTTTAACGTAAAAAAACAGATGATGAATTATCGGCAATATGCGATGATTCACTCATCTTTTTTTATTGTAAAAAGACGGTTCTTTTGCCGCAGATATAGGCGTACATTTAGAATATAAGGAGGGTAATAATATGAGTGGAAATTCAAAATGCCCAGTGACGGGCAACATGAGCCAGCCTGATTTTACAAGAGGCGGGGCAACCAATAGGGATTGGTGGCCAAATCAACTGGATTTAAGCGTATTGCACCAAAATTCAACCTTGAGCAATCCAATGGGGGAGACATTCAACTATATTGACGAATTTAAAACCCTTGACTTACAGGCATTAAAAAATGACATTATTGCCTTAATGAAGGATTCACAAGCATGGTGGCCCGCAGACTATGGGCATTATGGACCTTTCTTGATTAGAATGGCATGGCATAGCGTAGGTACATACAGAACCTTGGATGGACGCGGTGGTGTAAACGGTGGTGCCCAAAGATTTGCCCCATTAAATAGCTGGCCTGACAATGTCAATTTAGACAAAGCCAGAAGACTACTATGGCCAATCAAGAAAAAGTATGGCAGAAAAATATCATGGGCAGACCTAATGGTGTTTGCAGGCAATTGTGCATTTGAATCTATGGGGCTTCAATTGATTGGTTTTGCCGGTGGACGTGTAGATGTATGGGAACCTCAACGGGATGTTTATTGGGGAGCGGAAACAACATGGCTAAGTGATAAGGATAGATACTCTGGGGATAGGCAACTGGAAAACCCCCTTGCCGCAGTGCAAATGGGACTTATTTATGTGAATCCAGAAGGCCCTGACGGGCAACCTATACCCGCTGAATCTGCAAAAGATGTTAGAGAGACATTTGCCAGAATGGCAATGAACGACGAGGAAACGGTTGCGCTTATTGCAGGAGGGCATACCTTTGGAAAGACCCACGGTGCGGCATCGCCTACCCACTTAGGGGCAGAGCCAGAAGGTGCGCCAATAGAGGAACAAGGGTTAGGCTGGAAAAATAGCTTTGGCACAGGCAGTGGCGATGACACCATTGGAAGCGGGCTGGAAGGCGCATGGAAACCCAATCCAACCACATGGGATATGGGCTATTTGAAAGTACTGCTCAAATATGAATATGAACTGACCAAAAGCCCAGCAGGCGCATATATTTGGCTTGCAAAAGATTGTGAAGATGAGGATATGGTCGTAGATGCACACAATCCAGACAAAAAGCACCGCCCAATGATGACAACCGCTGACTTGTCTCTTAAATTTGACCCGATTTATGAAAAAATCGCAAAAGACTACTATGCAAATCCAGAAAAATTTAAAGATGCGTTTACCAAGGCATGGTTTAAGCTGACCCACAGAGATATGGGCCCTACAAGCCTATACTGGGGGGCAGATGTACCCAAAGAGGAATTTTTATGGCAAGACCCTACACCTAAATGTGAAGGATATCTTGTAAATGACCAAGATATTGCAGAATTGAAGGATAAAATAATATGTACTGGATTAACCGTGTCTCAACTGATTAGAACCGCATGGGCAAGTGCCGCGTCCTTTAGGCATTCGGATAAAAGAGGTGGGGCCAATGGCGGGCGCATTCGGCTGGAACCACAAATTTCTTGGGAAGTGAATCAGCCTGAGCAGTTGAAGGTGGTGCTGGAAAAATATGAGCAAATTCAAGAGGCATTTAATCAATCAGATAAGTATGTTTCTCTTGCAGATTTAATTGTGCTGGGTGGGGCTGTAGGTATTGAACTTGCGGCAAAACATACAGGCACAACCATACATGTCCCATTTGCACCAGGCAGAACAGATGCAACACAGGCCCAAACAGACGTGGAATCCTTTAAGGTGCTAGAGCCTATTTATGATGGCTTTAGAAATTATCAAAAGCAAAATTATTCCGCCTTGCCAGAAGCGTTACTGGTTGAAAAGGCACAACTACTCAACCTAACCGCACCAGAAATGACAGTACTGCTGGGCGGGTTAAGGGTCTTGTTTAACAATTACGGTCATTCCCTACATGGTGTGCTAACCAATGCACCCGAAACACTCACCAATGATTTTTTTGTAAATCTTTTGGATATGAACACAGAATGGAAACCTACAGAAGATAAAAATGTGTTTAATGGTGTGGACAGAAAAACAGGTACACAAAAATGGACGGCAACGCGGGTAGACCTTATATTTGGGTATAACGCCCAGTTAAGAGCCATTGCCGAAGTTTATGCAAGTGATGATGCTAAGGATAAGTTTTTGAATGATTTTGTTGCGGCATGGAATAAAGTCATGAATGCAGACCGATTTGACTTGCTAAGATAGTATCCCTATGGCAATCTTAGGCATACTTTTTCTTGGACTAGGTGGGGCTGGGGTGGTGTTGCCTTTCATACCCACAACACCCTTTGTATTGTTGGCGGCGATATGTTTCGGCAAAAGTTCTAAAAGGCTTCATAACTGGTTTACGGCTACCCGTTTATACAAAAACAGTGTAGAAGGGTTTGTTAAGGAAAGCGCTATGACAATGAAGTCTAAACTTACCTTGCTGGCTACAATTACAGTGTTTATGGGATTCAGCTTTTTTATCATGGGCATGACATCTGCGCCAAGAATAGCACAGGTTATCATGGCAATCATTTGGGTTTTGCATGTTTTATATTTTGGCTTTAGGGTAAAGACCATACGAAAAGAAGAATAAAAAACAATTGCCATTGAATTTATGGCAAAGGAATGCTAAAATATGTATACGCTGACAGGCGAAATCCTATGGTTTGAAGGAGACATTGCATGTATAAATTAAATTTACCTGGAAAGACCCTTATCTTTGTCACAAGTATTATTCTGCTGGTTGGCGGTGGGATTAACATACTTACTTCTGTACCCATGCTTTTATCATCATCCTACTGGGACGCGGTTTTGCCAATTTTTATCCCATGGAGTATATGGTATGCTTACGCGCTTATACTTTCAGGATATATGTTGTTTATGAGTATTAGTGGTATCAGATTTTGCAATAACCCAGAAAAAGCAAATTTCTTGTTTACCCTTGGTATCATTAGTGTAATTTTTGCAGTCATTACATTGATTTTTAACATTTTAATACTGGGAAATTTATTTCTGATTGTTGGATTGCTAATGCCCATTTTATTTCTTGTTGGCGCAAGTAAGAATAAACGGTATCAAGCAGAAATGGGAAATCTCGAAGATACAACAAACGAAAACAAAAATATGTGAGAAGGAAACAAAAAGAGAGGTGCAGTTCATATGAACTGCACCTCTCTTTTTTTGTTTTATCCATTGGCTACTTCTTCATTGTCATTAAGATGGAGACTTTCTGCGGCGGCGATAAACATTTGCCAAAAAGTTTCTTTCTTTTCTTTTGGCACATTTGCTAAACGTACTTTAATGCGGGACATAAAAAGGTCTTCGTCTTCTGACTTGGCGTTGTCATTGCCAATAATGTAGTCTGCGCTTACGGATAGGGCTTTGCAAATATTTCTGAGTACAAGTGTAGAGATACCAGCGTCACCACGTTCGATGGCATGTAATGAGGTTTCCTCAATATCAGCATAATCGGCTAATTGTGCCACGGATAACTGCATTTCCCGACGGCGTTTTCCAATTTGATGACCTTGCAGGGTGTTTAATAGGTCAACAGTTAGGCTCTCATCCATAAATTTCAAGTATTCAACGATATCTGCCTTTACATTTTTATATCGTTTCTTTTCGTCAAGTTCCAGAAGCGTATTTAATCCATCTTTAACTAGCTCCATATCATTTTCATAAATGCCTTTTCTGACTTTTAATGCATGTTGCTGTGGGCGTTTTCTTTGCACACACATAGCCATAGCATAGTCATGACATTGGGAAAATTTAGCGTCTAATGTTGCACTGTCGATAGATGGTTCAAAGTATTTGGTACGCAAAACCCTCCTAGTCATATTGAAGTGAAAAGCAATGCGAATTTGCAAATATTTTTCACCATCATAGCTTTCAAGTGCCTTTAATGCCTCTTTGAAAAAAGCCCATGATTCGTTGATGGCTGGAAGATAAGTAATGAACATTGACATGCAATAGAAATGCAAATAATCCCGTGTTTTAATGGATTTTAATGCCTCAAAAGCTGGTGCTGCCGCGGCACAACATTCTTCAAAACACTGTTGATTTTTTTCAGCTTTTACAGTTTTCAGTGTACTTAAAATAAGCGTTAGTTCTGAATCTGGTGGTTTTTTATCCATATATGTTTCAATCTTGATTATAAATTTTCGTAAACCTGATTTTGAAACAAAAGTAAATACAAGAAACTCCTGTATCAAAGATTCTTTTGTTATTTCTGGCTTCATCAATAACATCTCCTATCTTTCAAAAAGACCCAGTATTATTTGAGCTTATAATATTATTAAAATTCGCACGGTGGTTCGGGTTCACTAAAAGGCATAATTATTACAGGTTCAGAACTAGCAAATATCAATGCAAATATAAAGTTAAAGAACATGTTTGCCACACTCTTTTCTTAAAAAAATGTCTTATATTGTAATAATATTGCAAATAAATTATTGATGTGAAAATTTGCAGTAAGTCATGTCATATTATGTAGTAACTCATATTTAATCCTATATTGTGTTTTTAGCTGAATATCAAATGGAGTATCGCCAACCAATAATTTTTTAAATAGCATTTTTATTCATTGACATAATTAGACATTTGTTGCAATAAGCATATAATATATATCATCAAAAAGATATTGAAAGAGGTGTATTTATGGGATGGATGACAAGCCCAGGAGAAGTAATGCGTATGTTTGATGAAGCAGATGAAAGAGATAATGTGCCGGTAGAGTGTAGGTTAGACACTAACGAATGTTTTTGTATACCTTCAAGAATTTTTACGCAATGGGGCTGGAAAGGTGGTTGCAGCGTTAAAGCAGTAGTCACAAACACGCCTAACGCAATTGAGCTAGTGGCAGACGAAAACAGTGACCTAGTCATTTATTTTTGGAAACCAATAACCCTAGATAAAAAGTTTATGGATGCATTAGGCTGTGAAGCAGGGGATACAATTGTATTTGAGCGTTTGGAAACCAGCATACTTTTGAGACGTAAGTCGCTTTAGTGTCACTGAATTATACAATGCATATAAATATCACCAGCAAGCTTGCAATGATTCATAAGAAATGATATTATCCTGTCAACAAATTCATAAAAATTCGCTAGGGGTGCTTGTAATTTTTACAGGCTGAGACTTTACCCTTTGTACCTGCTCCGAATAATGTCGGCGAAGGAAAGCACATGGTTGATTAAAAACCTTCTGGCGAGTCACTCTAAGGGAGGATTTTTTTATGTCAAAAGCAAAGATGTTAACGGTGGCGGCAGTATGTATTGCCATGGCGTTTCTGCTGAATCAAGTGACGCTTTTTAGGATGCCAATGGGTGGGTCTGTTACGCCTGCAAGCATGTTGTTTATTGTGCTGGCAGGATATTGGCTTGGGCCTGTTTACGGTGTTTTATCAGGGGTGGCAATGGGATTGCTTGATACAGCAACGGGGGCATATGTTGTACACCCTGTACAGTATATACTGGATTATATTTTAGGCTTTGCCATGCTTGGCACGGCTGGATTTTTCCGTAAGTGGAAGTATGGCTTGCACATTGGTTTTATTGTGGGTGTATTTGGACGGTTTGTGATGGTATTTTTATCAGGGGTTATTTTCTTCTATATGTTTGCACCTGAAGGGCAACATGTATGGATTTTCTCATTTGCGTATAACATAACCTATATCGCCCCAGAGATGATAATTAGCCTTGTGTTAATCTCACTGCCGCCAATGCGCCGTGCTATTGATATTGTGACAAAAACTATTGTTCCTCCAGAAATTTATCTTATGATGAGAAAAAATTACAAGCAAAAAACAGAATAACAAGCCTGAAATAAGGCAAAGATAGCAGTGATTATGAAATTTTAGGGGGTTTTTTATGCACCGTAAAATGAGAGTCATTGCTATTTTATTTTTCTTCGCGCTGGTTGGGTATTCCGTTGGTGCGATGACATATTTGATACGTTTTCCTCAAGAAATTCGATTGACAGAATTTGCAACCCACAGCTTAAATGTTGGGTTGCCCCTTTCGGCAACTTTTCAAGGCCAGACAACCATGGTGGCAAGCGTAAATGAAACGCCTGTGACAGAATACTGTAGTGTGCGTTTAGGCAGACCGTTGCTGATTCAAACCGACAGCCGCGGTACAGCAGAAATGACCATTGAGGCGTTTGGGTTTCCCTTGCGCCGCGTTGTGTTGGATATTGTGCCAGAGGTGGAGGTTATTCCCCTTGGCAATGCTATTGGTGTGAGAATAAACACCGACGGAGTGATGGTGCTTGGCACAGGCACATTCCCTGGTGCAGACGGCACAACACAAGCACCTGCCAATGGACTACTGCAAGGGGGGGATTTAATTCTGCGCGCCAATGATACAGTCATTAACGACAAAGAAGCATTAAGCGAATATGTAGCCGCAAGTACAGGGGAAATCACATTTCTGGTCAGCCGTGATGGCGCAGAAATTGAAGTCACATTAACACCTGCCGAAGCCGCAACCGACAATGTGCGCCGTATTGGCACATGGGTGCGGGATTCCACAAAGGGTATTGGCACATTAACTTTTTATAACCCGCAAACAGGCACATTTGGCGCGCTGGGTCATGGTATTGTTGATGTGGATACGAAAAAACTCATGAGTGTGCGCAGTGGCGTGATTATGCCAAGTATTGTAACTAGCGTAAAACGCGGAATGCGTGGTGTGCCTGGTGAACTTGAGGGCGATGTTGATATCACGCAAATTTTAGGGCATATTAGTTTAAACACCGCCAATGGCATTTACGGCACATTAGAGCCAGTGGTTGCAGAAGAACTTTCACAATTTCAGCCTATGCCCATTGCCTTGCGCGCTCACATTCAAGAAGGCCCTGCTACAATTTTAACCAGTGTTGCAGGCAACACTGTACAAGCCTATTCCATTGTTATAGAAAGTGTAAACCGCTTTGCCACTGATGAAACAAAGGGCATGATTATACGCATTACCGACCCTGAACTGTTGCAAATCACAGGGGGCATTGTGCAAGGCATGAGCGGCAGCCCTATTTTGCAAAACGGCAGAATCATTGGTGCTGTAACCCATGTATTTGTACAAGACCCAACCAAGGGATATGGTATTTTTATAGAAAGTATGCTGCAATCATAAGTAAATTGTAAGCACGCAAAAAAAAAATTTGAAAAATTTGTCTATAATCTATTGACATCCATATATTACCTGTTATAATGTCACATACAGTAAATGACATATTTCCCAGGAGGTAGTATTATGGTTCACAAGAAAATCACAGTGCTTATGGCAGACGACAACAAAGAGTATGTCGATGTCATCATTAACAGTTTAGAAAAGCAAGCAGACATTGAAATTGTAGGCATTGCTTATGACGGCTTGGAAGCCTACAACAAAATCCAAGAGCTGAAGCCAGATGTTGTACTCATTGACGGCGTTATGCCTAAGCTTGACGGGCTGGGTGTGCTTGAAAAGCTTAACTTAGGCGAAACACAGGAATATGCGCCTATTTGTATCGTTCTTTCAGCAATAACACAGGATAAAGTCACACAAAAAGCAATGGAACTTGGGGCTGAGTACTACATAGCGAAGCCCTTTGACCTTGATTCGCTAGTCACCAGAATCCGCCAGTTAAAGGAACAGCTAAAAGACCCCGTACAAAGAGGTTTTAGTGCAAGAAGCCGTCAAAATAAAGAGGTAAACCTTGAAACAAAAGTCACTAGTATTTTGCATGAAATTGGTGTGCCTGCCCATATCCGCGGCTATCACTATATGCGTGAAGCGATTATGATGGCAGTAGAAAATTTAGACATTCTCAATTATATTACCAAAGAGTTGTATCCAACCATTGCAGAAAAATGCAACACCACATCAAGCCGTGTAGAGCGTGCAATCCGTCATGCAATAGAGGTTGCATGGAATCGGGGCAAGGTGGAAGTCATAGACAGCATGTTTGGTTACACCATCAGCAATCACAAGGGCAAGCCCACGAACAGTGAATTTATTGCACTCATTGCAGATAGATTACGTTTGGAACTTAAAGCAAACTAATCCTTCAAAGTTTACAAAAAGTCCTTTCGGTTTCGACTGATAAAGGAAATGGTATCATTTAATCCCTCCAAAGCCACATTTGATGTGGCTTTTTTATATCCATCCTCGTCATCGTCATCATCATCGTCCAAGAGCAGTCTTAACAACATTTCTTCAAAAGATGGGTCTTTAGATGGAGTATCCTTAGACGGCGTGTCTTCTGTAGTGTTTTCTTCTGTAGGGCTATCTTCAAGTATTGTGATGACCACTTGCTTGTTTTCAGGGATAGTCACTTTTTTTCCTTCCGAATAAAAAGCCCCATCTTCAAAATGTCCTTGATATGATTGTAATGCCATAGTACATGACTCCTTTTTTATACTTCCCATCGGGCATACATGCCACAGGGTAAAATAAGCCCTGATTTGGACTTTATACCAATTTCGCATGTGTCTATCTTGCCTTGGGCAGGAAGGTGTGTGAGTTTTAGAATATTACCATATGCAGCAGGGGAAAATCCAGCGGTGTAGGCATTGATAAGCATAAACAGGGGGTGGTTAGAAAGCAGCTTGGCACAAGCCTTGACCAGTTCAAAAAGCCCTTCTTCCAGCTTCCACATTTCCCCGCCAGGGCCGCGCCCAAAAACAGGAGGGTCCATAATAATGCCGTCGTATTTATTGCCCCGCCGTGCTTCACGCCTTACAAACTTTAGCACATCGTCGGTTAGCACACGATTCTGTCCTTTGGCAAGTCCTGATAATGCAATATTATCACGGGCTTGTTGATTCATACCTTTTGCCGCGTCCACATGGGTGACATCTGCGCCTGCACTTAAACATGCCAGCGTTGCACCACCTGTGTATGCAAAAAGGTTAAGTATTTTAATGGGGCGTTTTGCATCACGGATTTTTTGCGCCATCCATTGCCAGTTAACGGCCTGTTCTGGAAAAAGTCCCATGTGTTTAAACCCTGTAGGACGCACATGGAATCGAATGTTATCATAGCCAATTTTCCACGCGTTGGGAACATTACGGTTTAAAATCTCCCATGTCCCCCCTCCTGATTTGCTTCGGTGATAGTGCATGTCTGGTTTTTCCCATGGATATGAACGGGGCCAAAATGCTTGAGGGTCTGGGCGTATGACTTTTACTTTGCCCCACATTTCAAGCTTTTCACCCTCGCCTGCGTCTAACAATACATAATCTTTCCAGCCTTCTGCTAATCTAATCATAAACTAACCCCGCTTTGCCTTTATTATTGGCAGGGCTTCATTGTAATGATTGATTACAAAATCTGCACGGGCAAAATCTTGCCCATGGGTATTAGGGTTTTTGTATGCGATACATGTAAGCCCTGCGTTTTTTGCGGCACAAATGCCAGGGGTTGCATCTTCAAAAGCAATACATGCTTCTGGAGAAAAACCCATTGCCTTGGTGGCTTTTAAATAAATGTCGGGAGCAGGCTTGCCATTTTTCACATCCTCACCAGAGGTTAACACATCAAAATATGCCCCTATACCTGTACGAGAAAGTACAAGTTGAATAAGCTCGTGGGAAGAGGATGATGCCACACCGCAGGGCAAACCAAGGGATTTTATACCTTTCAGCAAGTCGGGGATACCGCCAATTGCAGTGAAATGGGTATGATTAAAGATGTCACGCATGGCTTCTTCTGCAAGTTGAATCAGCTTGTCCACCGATGTATCAAGATTTAAGTTGTGTTTATATTTTTGCCAGCGGTCGGGGTTGGATATGCCAGTATAGGGCGTTACGGTATCCAGTGTTGCATTATATCCGCAGGTTTTTAATACCCGTATATCTATTTCATAATGAAGGGGCTGACTGTCTATCAACACCCCATCCATATCAAAAATAATTGCTTTAACCAATTTTAAAACTCCTTTTATGCCCACATGGCGGTTAATCTTCTGCACTCGTTTAAAAAGCGCATGACTGGGATAAAAAGCACTTGGGGTGGCGGCTCGTCTTTTACAAATGTTGATAAAATATCACATAGACGCGGCAGAATCCCGTCATGCTGTACAAACAAAGCCCGCACATCGTCCTCCCGTTGATGCAAGGCTTGTTCAAACTTTTCTTTGTGTGTGGCGTATTTGCCTGTCGTGGGAAAATACACCACGCCAATTTCATATAAACTAAGGGGTGGGCGGTCAATGCCCTCAACACTAACAGAACTATACATGGTTAGTTTTAATACATTATTAAACTGGGCAAAGTCCGTTGTATCCTCCATCATGGCGATGACATCCTGTAAGGTATCATAAGCATCTACAAATGCATACAGTGCCTCACTAAGGCTTTCTACGGGGCTGGTTTCATAGGATGTTTCTTCTATTATAATGTCATGTTCATGCATAGCCAGCCTCCCTAAGATAAAGTCATATCCCAGCTTATCACATTTAATGGGATATGACTACCTTATCACAGACGCTTTACTCCGCTCACGGTTTTCACTTTTTATTATTTCAAGGAAATAAGGCATATTTTCAGCATTCACATCAAACTGAAAGCCATTGATAGCACACTTTTGGTAGTGTTTTCCCCCTATGTGGAAATCATACCCTATACACCCCTTCCAACATTTCTGTGGGTCAATAAATTTTACACAATTATCAGCTTGTGAAATTTGGCGCACTATGCTTTTAGGCAAACGCTCTAATACATCGGGGTAGGATTGATAGTGACTGCCACAAATGCGAATCAGTAGTTTTTCGTTACGATGAAAGAAAATTAAGATAATCCCCCTAGTTGTTTTTATTTTTGGCTGATGATATGAAAGTTGAAGCCCTGTTGATTTTGTCACTTGAATTTTAGGTTTATAATTGTCTCTCAATAGCATTTCATGAACAGCGGTAACAAGCCCTTTGCAATCATTTGTTACGGTTGTGAGAAAATCATCAAACTGGTATTTTGCTTTTGGCATTTTAAAACCTCCTAATATTATCAATAGTATGTGTACGTTTACAAATCAAGTATACAAAGACAACTGTGACAGCAGTATGTCACAGTATAAAAATTGTAACCACATTTTTTTGCTTGAATGGGATAAAACCATTGACAGTACTTTAAAAAAGGAATATATTATAGTTGAGTAGTTGTTCAATTGATGTGGCGGAGGTGTTTTATGAACAAAGTCAAACAAGGGGTTTGCGACTGTCATGCTATCCATGAGGATGTTGTGGAACGTGTGCGTGGAAATATGCCAGCCAGCGAAAATTTTTATGACCTGTCAAACCTTTATAAGATGTTTGCAGACAATACACGTCTTAAAATTTTATGGGCATTATCCTGTGAGGCAATGTGTGTTTGTGACTTAGCGGTTTTATTAGACATGACTAAATCTGCAATATCTCATCAATTGAAATCTTTAAGGCTTGCCAACCTTGTTAAATATGATAAACAAGGCAAAGTGGTTTACTATTCCCTTGCAGATGACCATGTAAAAGATATCTTTGAGAAGGGATTTGAGCATATCTTGGAATAATTTTTTTTGCCACAATAGTTGAATAATTGCTCAATTGTATAAAAAGGAGATGTTAAAATGACAAAGACATATATATTACAAGGTTTAAACTGTGCAAATTGTGCCGCTAAAATTGAGGACGCGGTAAAAAAGGTAAAGGGTGTGCTATCTGCGTCTCTCAACTTCACAACTGCCAAATTGCGGGTTGAAACAGATAAAAAGATTTCAAATGATGTGTACAAAGAAATATTAGATATAATCCATAAGCATGAGCCAGATGTAAAATTAGTAGAAGCAGCAGCGACAGAGCCTATTGCGGCGCATAAAGTAAGCAAATTCAAAATCATATGGCTTTCGGTTGGGGCTATTGCATTTTTTGTAGGGGTTGGGTTTGTTTGGCCTTTTTATACCAGTCATACGATAGCTGTTGTGCTGTGGACTTTCAGTTATCTTTTGCTTGGGCATAAAGTTATTCTTAGGGCTGTTAGAAATATCACAAAAGGTAAGGTTTTTGATGAAAACTTCCTGATGTCCATAGCCACCATTGGAGCTTTTTTCATTGGCGAATATGCAGGGGCGGCAACAGTGATGTTGTTTTATCAAGTTGGCGAGTTTTTTCAAGAATTGGCTGTAAAAAAATCAAAAAGAAATATTACAGACTTAATGGACATAAGACCAGACTATGCAAATCTTCAGATAGGCAGTGAAATAAACAAAGTTTCCCCTGAAAGTGTGAATATTGGGGATACAATCATAGTAAAACCAGGGGAAAGAATCCCTCTTGATGGTGTTGTTATACATGGTGATGCCATGCTGGACACCTCTGCATTAACAGGTGAATCCATGCCAAGAAAAGCGGCTGTAAATGATACAGTTTTATCAGGTTGTATCAATCAAAATGGTGTACTCACCATACAGGTGACACAGCTTTTTGGGCGTTCAACAGCTTCAAAAATCATTGACCTTGTTGAAAATGCCGCCAGTAAAAAGGCAACCATTGAAACTTTTATAACAAAGTTTGCTAAATGGTATACCCCTGTCGTGGTAGGGCTTGCGTTCTTGATTGGGATAATACCGCCTTTATTTTTGGGTGGTGAATGGTTTGATTGGATTTACCGCAGTATAATTCTTCTGATTATTGCTTGTCCTTGTGCGTTAGTATTGTCTGTTCCTCTTGGCTTTTTTGGCGGCATTGGTGCGTCGTCTAAAAATGGAATATTGGTCAAAGGGGGGAACTACCTAGAAGCCTTAGCCAACCTTGACATTGTTGTTTTTGACAAAACAGGAACACTGACCAAAGGCGTATTTGAAGTCACAGCTATGTATACAGCGAATGGTTTTACCAACAGCGAACTGTTGGAATATACATCATATGCGGAAAGTGCATCCAACCACCCAATCGCCCTATCTATTTTAAACAAGTACGGCAAAGGGATAGATAAACACAAAGTCAGCAACTACAATGAAATTGCAGGGCATGGTGTGAGGGTTTATGTAGAAGGCAAGCAAGTCTTAGCAGGAAACGAAAAACTAATGAACAAAAATGCAATTGATTTTATCTTAAATGATGATTTTGGCACAAAGGTGTATACAGCTGTAGATGGTGTATATATTGGATGTATTGTTATTTCAGATGAAATTAAGTCGGATAGCCGTGATACCATTGCCCAGCTAAAAACATTGGGCATTAAAAAAACGGTCATGCTTACAGGGGATATCGCCAATGTGGCTCATGCTGTGGCAAAAGAAATAAATATTGATGAAGTCCACCCAGGGTTACTGCCCCAACAAAAGGTTGAAAAAGTTGAGCGGTTAAGGGAACAAAAACAAAAAGGTAAAGCACTGGCTTTTATAGGTGATGGTATAAATGACGCGCCTGTTTTAGCCATGGCCGATGTAGGCGTAGCCATGGGTGGGCTTGGTTCTGACGCGGCAATTGAAGCGGCTGACGTGGTACTCATGACAGATGAGCCTATGAAATTAGTTGAAGCAATAAAAATAGCAAGATTTACAAAGGGTGTGGTATGGCAAAGTATTGTCTTTTCTCTTGCTGTACAAGTTTTATTTTTGGTACTGGGTACAATGGGAATCGCCTCCATATGGGAAGCCATTTTTGCTGATGTGGGCGTGTCACTGTTGGCAGTATTAAACACTATGCGTATACTCAAGATTTCACTTTAATCAATACTGAAGATATCTGGTATAAAAAATCCTATTTGAAAATAACTTTATATTTAATATAATGATACGACAACATAAATAAGAGGGAGCTAAACCAGCCCCGACACTTTGGAGGTATGTTATGAAAATCATTGCACTGAACGGTAGCCCTAATTTAAAAGGCGGCACATATCTAAGCCTTAAAACTGTGTGTGACGTTTTACAGCAAGAAGGCATAGAAGCAGAAATTTTACACATTGGCAATCAAGTGTTTCAAGGGTGTAGAGGGTGCGGCGGATGTTTTTCAAGAAAAAATGCCCAATGCGTTCTTAAAGATGATGGGTTTAACAGCATAGCCCCTGTCATATATAAAGCAGATGGGATTTTGCTTGGTTCACCTGTTCATTTTTCAGGAATGGGCGGCATATTAAAAACTTTCCTTGATAGATTGTTCTATGTAAGCCATGCCAACGGCAATTTGTTTTTCCAAAAGGTAGGCGCAGCCGTTGCCACTGTTCGCCGTTCGGGCGGTGTTGCCACGGTGGATAGCATGAACCACTACTTACAATTTGCAGGGATGCTTATGCCAGCTTCAAATTATTGGAATGTTATTCATGGCAATGGTGATGAAGAAGTGTTAAAAGATGAAGAGGGTATGCAAGTACTCACCCTATTGGGCGAAAACATGGCGTGGATGTTGCGCATGAGGGAGATGGGGCAAACCGCTAAACCCCCTGCAAACAGAGATAAAGTGTATATGAGCTTCATCCGTGACTAACAGTTTTATGTAACCAACAAAAAACCCGACACAAAACCAATCATCCTTTGGTTTTGTGTCGGGTTTTAATTAAGTGGTATTACACTGGCTTTAATAGTAAGATACTGCCAGTCAGATAAATGTCAATTTTTGTGTCCTTTGTCGTCCATCCTTGTTTTTCCATGAGTTCAGGAGGAATGACTATTCTGCCTAAATTGTCAAAGTCGCTTGTAAATGCATAGGGGCTTGCTTCATCATCCATGCATTTGAAAACAACCAAGTGTTCCACAGGATTTAGCGACGCTTTACAGCCTTCTGCTATGCCCAAGGTCTGCCTTAGCCCCCCAGGAAAAACCATCCTGCCTAATTCATCAATACGTCTTGAACCATAGTACTCCATGTTCTACCGCCTCCGGGCCGTTTACTCGAATAAGAGAATCACGTAGGGACGGCACCCATCACCTTCCACTCACCACATTAAAAAGAAACTACATGCCCAGGGGGAATACTTGAAAAAAGTATGTCGGCTGATGTATAATCAAGATGTCGTGGTGGCAGGTTTAGCCTGTTTGTGTTAGGTGATGGTAGTCCTATCGCCTACATAAGTCGTTACGGTGCGTGTACACCTTTCGACTGCCGCGATGCTCTATCTATTCGGCAGAAATATATTATCATTTTTTACACATTTATGTCAACAAAAAAAACCTCATGCCCATGAGGTTTTTTTTGTTGTACTTTGTAATCAAAAGATGGACTTTTTCTTACATCAATGAAAACGTGGTATACTTACAGTGGGAGGGAATATATAGTGATAACGATAGATGATATTGCCCGTGCCGCAAAGGTAAGCTCTACCACCGTGTCTAATGTGATAAATGGCAGAAGCAGCAGGGTGTCACCAGCCACCAAAGCCCGTGTCAACAGCATAATTGCAGAAATGGGATATGTACCAAATATGTCTGCGAGGGCTTTGGTTTCACAATCGTCAAAAGTGGTGGCATTGGTCAATTATTTCCGCACCACCACAAACGCCGCTTTTGATGACCCCTTTATCAGCCGTTTAACCAATGCCGTAGAATGTACCTTGCGTGAAAATGGATACTACCTTATGTTGCGCTCTGTGTCTGACGCAGATGAATTACAATCATTTTTGCAAAACTGGAATGTAGATGGGCTTTTTTTAACAGGTGTATATGAAGGGGATGAGCTTTACACCACTTTGCGCAATATAAACAAGCCTATTGTCTTGACAGACAGCTATCTTTCCGACTATGGAAATATGGCAAACGTGGGCTTGCAAGATTTTGAAGGGGCAATGCTTGCAACCAATCATTTACTTAAAAACGGACACACCCGCATAGCCTTTTGCAGTCCGCCCATTAAATCAGGGGGGGTAGATGATATGCGGCTCAAGGGGCATTGTGAAGCCCTTAAAACGGCAGGGGTCACATTTGACCCCACCCTTTCATTTACCAGTGACTTTTCAGCCAAAGCCGCTGGTAGAATTGGGCGGGCAATCGCCGCCCGTAATGATATCACTGCTATTTTTGCCACGGCAGACTTAATCGCCGCAGGGGTCATGGCAGGTATTCGGGATGGGGGAAAAACTGTGCCTAACGACTATTCCATCATTGGTTTTGACGATTTAGACTGGTGCAGGTTGATGCACCCAAGCTTAACCACTGTGCGTCAAAATACACAATTAAAAGGCCAGCTTGCGGCTGACCTGATGGTGAGTATGCTTGAAAATGAAAGCGCGGCGCAAAATGTCATGCTGCCTGTGCATTTAGTCGAACGGGAAAGCGTGCGCACAAATTTGTAGGAGGATTCAATGTGAGTAAGTGGGGAATAAGACGGCTTAATTTTCATGGCGCATTGTTGCAGGGCACATTTTGGTTTGGTTTTTGTACTTATATCGCCTTTATGGTGGCAACACTGATGGATTATGGCTGGTCAGCCAGTGCCGCTGCTGGGGTGATGACGGTCATGTCTGTCATTGTTTTGTTTGCAAACCCTCTCAGCGGCTTTATCAGCGACAAATATCTTTCTGAAAAAAAGACCACGATTGCTTTAATGGTGGGGGTGGCAATTTGCTTATTCCTGTTGCCCTTCTCCCTTCGCTCTGGCAGTAATGTTTTGGTGATTGTCAATATGGTGGGTATTGCCATTAGCGGTATGCAAATTGGCGGTTTTATTGACGCATGGATTGTAGGGCTTAAACAGGAGTTTCCAGACCTGAACTATGGTGTCATGCGTGGTACAGGCTCATTATGGTTTTCTATTGCGGCACAAACCATGGGCATGGTGACGATTTCCCTTGGGCATGATGCCCGCTTTTGGCTTGGCGGGGTATTTATTTTGTTAGGAATCATTACTGCCGTTACATTCCGCCCTGCAAAGCAGGCAAATAGTCATGACGAAAAATCACCGTCACAACTAAAAGGCAAGGAAGCTTTTAAGCTTATTTTTTCATCTAAAGCATATTGCTTACTGCTGGTGCTTTCATTTTTCTTAATGCTTAGTTCCATGTCCATGGGTACACTCATGCAAATTGTATTGCCTGAATATGGCGGAACATCAGCGGACATTGGTACTGCTTTTGCAATCATGTCTGGCAGTGAAGTGCCTATTATGTTTGCTGTGGCATTTTTGCTGAATCAATTTGGGTTTAAGAAGTTGCTTGTATTTTGTAGTGCAATTTTTGTGGTGCGTATGCTCATGAGTGCAGGGGCAGAAACAGCAAATGTGTTGATTTTTGTACAAATTACCCAAGGATTGAGTTTTGGCGTGTTACTGCCCATTTCCATGAGTTACTTATCCCAAATCATTGATGTGCGGGTTCGGTCTACAGCCATTACCACTTTTACCGCAGTGACTGCGTCCCTTACAGGCATATTGGGCAATCTTATCACCACGGCTTTGCTTGCGTGGGGCTTTACGGTGCAAAATGCCATGGTTGTTTTTGCGGTACTGTCTTCTATTGGTTTTGGATTAGCCCTGTACGGGGTCGCTCGAAAGATATTTACGATATGATGCTATGTTTTTCCCTTGTAATATGGGCTTCCATTGGCTTGCCTTGAAACATGAATGGAAAGGTTAATGCGGTAATGGATTCTGGCAAGCAGGGGTTGAGTTGGGGTTGGTTGCCATTGAGACGAAGCCCTCCAAAGCCCTGTGTGGCTATCATATACGCCCCACCTGCGGCAGCAGGGTGTGTGCCGCCAATATATACATTCCCCGCCCAAGACTTACCACCGCCGTCAAGGTCTGCCCGTGCAGACTTTAAAAAGAAAGGATACGCAAGGTCTGCCCTGCCGAACCGACATGCACCAAGGGCGTACATACATGCACTTAAACTAGAACCATGCTCTGTTCTTGGCTCGTAATAGAGCCAGTTTTTTTTCACATCTTCGTCAGAAAATTCTGATGGAAATAAGTTGACCAGTGCCATAACATCTGCTTGTTTGATAATTTGTGTTGCAAAAGCTACCCCGCTTTGTGTTCCCCAATATTCCTTTGGGTGCTTTAATCGTGAGCGTACAATATCCAGTGATATGTCTTCTAAGGCAAAATAGCCGTCAAATTGTTCGATTATGCCGTTGTTTATACGGGGTTTGCGCACGGTATGTTTCATGCCCGCTTTTTCTAATGTATAGGCAGCCATGCGATTAGTAAATGCATTGTTGTCTACACGTTCGTGGTATTCGTCTGGGCCCACTACATCTGTAAATTCCAATGTATCCCTGTGTACCCGTTGATATGCACGGCTTAAATAAAACTTTGCACAAGCTTCTGTCAGCGTGCGCCCGCCATCTTGCCATAGCTTTTCATCACCAGTCCAATCCATGTACTGGCACAGTGCATACACCATATCCCCTGAAATATGAATTTGCTTGTCTCTAAAAAATGTTCTGACAGGGCGGTTCGTAAACACATCTACAATATTAAAATCTGTACAACCTTCTGTTCCGCCGTCTTGGCTTTCCCATGGAAAAAACGCGCCGTCAAATCCATATTCCTTTGCTTTGGCATATGCGCCAGCCAGTCCATGGATACGGTAATGGATAAGCTTTCGCGCAAGTGCAGGTTCAGTTAATGTGAAAAAAGGCATGAGAAAAATCTCCGTATCCCAAAAAACCGCACCTTTATATACTTGTCCGCTTAACCCCCGTGCCGCAATGCTTACATTATCTCCGTGGCGGGGGGCAATGCAGTGTAAATGATACATACTATAATTAAGGGAAAGCTGTGCGTTTTCATCCCCAATGATTTTTACTTGGGAATTTTTCCAAAGGGTTTCCCATGTATTTTTGTGGGGTTTTAACCCGCTTTCATAGGTGCTAAACACAGGGGCGGCATTTATGGTTATCACACGGTCTAGCACAAAGGGTTCTTTGATATGAAAGACGCGGTAAATACTATGCCCCATGGTGCGTAGTTCATCATGAGGTTTGTTGCATGTTTCACTGGTGCTTATAGGAATATTTTGCTCATAGGTTGTGGCAGAAACTTTTAAAACCTCGCCCCCTTCACTATGCATATCCATTAAGTGAGGGCCGTTAATGTCCCAAACGTCTGCGTCTATGCCACAAACTAGGGTGATTGGGCTGTTTTTAGGCTCTACAATAATTTGCTGATAGATTACATTAGGCTCTGCCATGCTGGCAAAACGGCTTATTTTTAAAAATGCATGGGTATACATGGTTTCACGGGTATGGATTCCATAACGAATGTCCAAAGCCTGTGTATGGCTAATGATGTTGCCCACGTTTTCCAAGGAGGCATACAAACCATTTGGTGCGTTTACAGGTTCGCGCCATGTTTGATTTTTTGCACGGTCATAAACCCCTGCAAGATTGATTGCCACTTGATTTTCTAATCGATACTCTTCCAGTGTTCCCCGTATACCCATGAAGCCATTGCCTATTAAAAAGCGATTGCCATTATCCGCCGCTTCGGCGGGGTTGTATCCTTCACGCACTATCTGCCAAGGGTTCATATATCATCACCATTTCTCGTGGAGTTTAACGATAAACCCACGATATCACAGGGGTTTTCTAACTGTCAAGGAATTTCAAAATAACCCTGTGCCTTTGTTAAGCACATCCTGATAATCATGTATCCAAGCGTCTGCTGTTTGCATGATATGCTTCCAATGTGCTTTGAAAACATCATCATATACACCAACCACTTTCATGCCAGCATTTTTAGCACTGGTTATACCTTGGGGTAAGTCTTCAAAAACAACACAATGCTGGGGTAAAATATTTAGCTTTTTCGCCGCTAATAAGTACACATCAGGAAAAGCCTTGCCACGCTCTACTTCATCTGTAAAGCATTGGACATCAAAAAAGTCCCATATGCCGTTGTTTCTTAAAACAGGCTCTGCAAGTGTTCTGGAAAGGCTGGTTGCCGTTGCTAACTTAATGTCATGGGATTTTAGCAAGGTAAGATAGTCCTTGGCATAGGGTTTTAGCCAAATGTTGTGGCTGTATTCATCAATAGCCATCTCATGCCACTCTTGCAGTAAACCCTCCACACTATCATCCAGGTTGAATCTATCAATCGTGTACTTTGCCATTTCCCGAAAACTAAGGGTACTAATTTCTTCAAAATACGTTTTGGGTGCAGAGATACCCCGTTTCGCAAGAAAATCTATATCAATTTTCTCCCACACGCCCATAGAATTTATCAGCGTACCATCTAAGTCAAAAATTGCCCCTTTAAACATAAACTTTTCTGCCGTATCTACTGAACTTGTCATCATCATAGCACTCCTTTTTTTTGTAAAAATAGTTATATTGCAAGGGGTAATGTGAAGATAAATTCAGCCCCTCTATTGAGATTATTTGTAGCACGTATGGCGATATTATGCCTGTCTGCAATCTGTTTAGCAATAGCCAAACCAAGTCCTGTGCCTGTTTTATTTTGCTCTGACCGCTGTTTATAAAACCGTTCAAAAATGTGTTCTATATCATGGGGGTTTATGCCATTGCCATCATCACGAATATAAATGTGTGCCGTGCTTTGCGTTTTTAATAATTGTATCTCAACACAGCTATCTTCTGGAGAAAATTTTATAGCATTGTCTACAACCACGATTAGCATTTGCCGTAATCGACTATAATCCCCTATAAAAGGGAAATCAGAATCTACACAAGACAAGGTTAAGTCAATCCGCTTTTGCTGTGCTATCTTGGTCATGGTTCGGATAACGTCATCTACCACATCTTTTAAGTCGAGGGTTTGCCTTTCTATGGCAAAATCCGTATTTTGCAATCGGGATAAATCAAGTAAGTCAGACACAAGGCGTTCTAAATACTTGCATTCATTAAACATTTGCTTATGATATTCTGCAATTTTATCTGTATCTGACACTACACCATCCAAAAGTGCTTCCAAAGAGCCGCGCATGACAGTGATAGGTGTCCTTAATTCATGAGATATATTGGCAACAAAATCTTGACGTAACCTGTCTAGCTTCTCTCGTTCTTTAAACGCTAAGGCAAGTTTATCTATCATATTGTCAAAGACAACCGCCAGCTCTCCAATTTCGTCCTTTTGTTTTACATCTGTTTTTACATTAAAATGCCCCATGCTAACCTGCAAAGCGGTTGCTTTCATCCTTCCCAATGGTTTCGTAAACCATGAAGATAACAATATCGCAACCACCACCGACACCACCACTGCGGCTGTCATGCTGTACAAAAGTAAAACCAATCCCCTATGGGTTGCTTGATAAATGTCTGATATTTCAGAATGTAATAAAACCGCTCCTGTTATTGTGCCATTTGGTAAAATAATGGGTGCGGCTACCGTAATCGTTGGTCTGTCCCAGAAGAGACTCAACCCTTCGCAAAAGGCAACACTGCCCCCAAGGGCATCTGCAATAAGCCCTTCAACCCCTTCTGGTAAATCATAATGTGTCGTTCCCATGTGGTGACGATGGTGTCTGCCAAAAATAATTTGCTCTGCATTAGTATCTACAATCCATATATCACCCATGGCTATACTTTCTAAATGGCGCAAAAATGCCCCAAAGCCGCCCATACCCATACCGTGACCCATGCCTTGCCCTGGGTTTTCTCCAATAAACTCCGACAAAGTTTCTGCAATGTTTACAGCGCGTCTTTCCAACTCGGCATGGTGAACATGGATGTTGTGCTGTGAAAACAATACTGAAAAAAGTATGCCAATGACAAAGGCAAACACAACAAATGAAACCATGAAATACAAAATCAATCTGCGTAGGATTTTGCTTTTCATGTGACCACCTCAAATTTATAGCCTACACCCCATATGGTTTTAATTTCCCAATTTGGATGAGGTACGGCTTCAAGTTTGCTTCGCAGGCGTTTAATGTGAGAATCGACTGTGCGGGTATCTCCATAATAATCATACCCCCAAAGGCTATTTAATAATTGCTCTCTGGTAAACACTTTGTTTTTGCTGCTTGCCAAAGTCCACAACAATTCAGTTTCTTTTTTTGTAAGTGGGATGGTGACTTCATTGATTTGTGAATGATACTCGTCTAAATTTATTGTTAAATTGTCCAGTGAAAAATGCCCATCCATTGCACCATTTGCCCTGTTGATTCGGCGCAAAACAGCCCGTATCCTTGCCATGACTTCACTTGGAGAAAAGGGTTTAATCACATAATCATCTGCACCATTATCCAACCCCATTATTTTGTCAAAATCTTCGCTTCTTGCGGTTATCATAATGATGGGTACTGTCAAATGCCTTCGTATTTCACGGCAAACAGAAAATCCATCTTTTTTAGGCATCATGACATCCAGTAAAATGATATCAAAAGATGTGGACATGGCTTTAGCCAATGCATCTTCACCGTCAAAAGATGTTGTAACTGTGAATCCCTCTTTTTTTGCGTACGCCTCTAATATAGAAACAATTTGCTGATTGTCGTCGGCAATCAATATTTTTGCCATACGCAACCCTCCTCTTTACTCTATCATAACACATGATTTTGTCTTTTTTGTGACGATTGCAAATAAAAAGACTCATCAAAAATTCATTGTTCATGATTTTTGATGAGCCTGCTACTGTATTAGCATCCGCAAGGATTGATAAGGGTTGCTGATAGTGTGCCTTGTGTAATTCTTATTTTTTCAGGTGTGACTAGCTTAATGGCAATAGAAACCTCTTTACATCCCCCATAAATGGCTTTATGCAACAAACGCACGTGTTGCTCTTTTTTGCGGCATGATATGACTTCTGTAGAAATCAATTTGCTTCCGCTTCGCAATATGATTTCAGCCGAAACATGACACCCTTTAGGGTTATCCAGTTGTAAATCAAGGGCAACTTCAAACTCCCCACAAGGGGGTAGAATAATACGGGAATCACAATATAGGTTTGAAACTTTAACACCATTGTCACACATGCTACTACAACTGCACCCGCACGTATCATTAAAAAATAAATTTTTAGAGTGTCTCCAAAGATAAGCGGACTCTACTGAAAATATTTTAGTACAGGGTATTGGCGGGGGTGGCGGCGGAACAGGCGGCTTGGGCGGGCATGGTGGCTTTGGAGGATGTGGCGGCACTGGAGGGTGCGGTGGCGGACAAGGTGGAGTGGGTGGGTGAGGCTGGGGTAAATAGCGCAGTGCATTTGACATTTTATGTTTCAGGATAATTTGCATGTCAGAAATCATTTCAATGAGTGATGCTGCGCTTTCGTTTACTTCTAAGATTTTTTGTAGGTCACAAGGGCGGCAATCCTTTTTTCTTGCGCACTCGACTACATAATGTATTTTTTCGCTTTCAGCATTGATAAGATGACTTAATGCTGTCTCTTCCATAGCTATGGATAGCAAAATGGCATTGATTGCTTGTTCACGGGTTGCTATGGTTTTAGGTTTTGGGAATACAGGCATAGACAATGTTCTCAGTCCTTTCAGGTAGTACAACCCTAGTCCATGGTATGCCGGTATTAGCCTTATTGTGATAGTAAAAAATGCACCCCTAAAAGGATTGCCAAATGCACAGGATAAGACCCATAAAAGAACCACTTTAAATGAATCCCTCGTTCTCCATTGTAAAACGCAACCAGTACAACGGCCACAAGTGTTGCAGGAATCGCCAGCACAAAAAGATGTGCATTGGGTACATAAACAAGATACCCCCTCATTGCAAACTCAATCACAGTGGCATGTTGCCATACACAAAGTATAGCCATGGTAGCTAACCGTAATTTTATAGGCTTTATCGCATACATAAATGTTATAAATGCAACGCCATATGCACCATAATCCGTGGTAAGCAATTCTGCAACCCACATAAACCCAAGCCCTGGTACAAATGCCAGCACAAAGGCAGTATGGTTTTCTTCCCACTTTTTACATATCCACTGATGGGTTGCAATGGCTGCCCCGCCTAAAAATAATGTGTAAAAAATATTTGTATTTCCTAGGAAATTGATTGTATTACCCATGGCAAGGTCAAAAATCGGCTCAGAAACCAGTGCGAAAATGCCAAGACGTATCAAAAATTTTTTAGGATTTTTTGTATGTCTGAATCCTTCTGCAACCAAATACACGTATATAGGAAAAGCAACCCTTCCAATCACGCGGAGTTCTTGGACATTAGGCATAATAATTACGCCTATATGGTCAATAATCATTGTAATGAGGGCAATAATTTTTAATTTAAACGCCGTCATTTTGATAAGCCAACCCTACCCTGTGCAAAGACTTCTGCAAGTTTTGCAAATTGAAAAATATCCAGCGTCTCGCCCCGCACTTGTGGATTAAATCCTGCACTTTCTATCATTTGCGCAATTTCGCCTTTGTCAAAGGGGTCAAATACACCCCCCGCAGAGCTTATGGCATTTAAAAGGGTTTTTCTGCGCTTACCAAAAGCGGCGTGGATAACCTTAAAAATCATATCCTTATCTCCATCCACACGGGGTTTGTCTAAAATTTTCAAATGGGCAACAGCAGAATCTACAGCAGGACGGGGCATAAAGCAATTTACAGGGACATTGGCGGCAACTTCTACATCTGCATAATATTGCACAGCCAGTGTTAACGCCCCGTAATCCTTTGAAGAAGGCTTTGCCGCCATACGCTGTGCAACTTCCTTTTGAATCATCACCGTGATGGATTCAAAGGGTAAACCGCTTTCAAGTAAATAAAAAATGACTGGAGTTGTGATATAGTAAGGGAGATTTGCAACCACCTTGACAGGTGTTTCAGTGTGGGTGGCAAGCAATGCTTTTAAGTCCATCCGCAAAATATCACCTTGCACAATGGTGACGGGTGCGTCAGCAAAAAGCGTGTTAAGCACAGGCACTAGCATTTTATCCAGCTCCACTGCAATCACATGCCCTGCATGGGCAGCCAGTGCTTGTGTCATACTGCCTATGCCTGGGCCGATTTCCAACACCGTGTCCCCTTCGCCAACATTTGCGGCGGCTATAATTTTTCCAAGCACATGTCCATCTACTAAAAAATGCTGTCCAAGTTTTTTCTTGGTTTGCAGTCCATACTGCTCTATTACGTGACGGACACCAGCCCGCGTTGATAAATCAATCATAATTCACCTCAGTAACATAATACAACAATGAAGGAGAATGTCAAAGCAATGGATATTATAAATTTTTTAATCATGCCAATACTAGGCGGCATCATTGCCATGTCTACAAACTGGTTAGCTATAAAAATGTTGTTCCACCCTCACAAGGAAATACGCATTTGGGGAATAAAATTGCCCTTTACCCCTGGGCTAGTGCCTAAAGAACGTGAACGGCTTGCAAAAAGACTTGCAGAAGCCGTGAGTACAAAACTACTCACGCCAGAGGTCTTGGCATTGGAACTTGCAGACGCTTCCCGCTGGCCAATTCCCGACATGACCATTGGTGAAGCCTTGGCGACCATTGGGGTGGGACAACCTAAGGATATTGCTGTGCCGATGGGAGAACGCTTAAAGTTAGCAACAGACAATCTTTTGCCCCGTGCTATTGCCGCACTGGAAAACTTCCCAGAGGCTTATCCTGCCTTAGATAAAAAACTTGCAGAGTTCACATACAAAGTGATTGATGAAAATGTAGGGCGTATTGCAGGCATGTTTATTTCAAAAGAAAAAATATATGCCAGCATAAAAGAAGGCGTTATTGGTTATCTTACAAACCCCGAAAACTTAGATGAAATTTATGAGAAATCCCATGGGGCAATTGACGCACTGATGTCTAATGAAGATACGCAAAACGCCATCATAGACAGAATTTACTCCATCAACATTCGTGACGGATTGACTGCATTTTTCCAAAAAGAAAAACACGCGGTCAATCGCGTGTTAAGTCTCCTTGCAGGATATGTGGCAAAAAATATGCCCATTCAAGAAATGATAGAGAAAAAAATCGCCGCCTTTGACGTAGGTGAAATGGAAGAAATCATTTTATCCGTTGCAGGCAAAGAACTTCGGCTAATCGTACTTCTTGGCGGCGTTCTGGGCTTTATTGTGGGGCTGTTTGCAAACTTTTTGTAAAAGCATTCAGTCCATAGCCCATGCCTAATATGACAAAGAATACACCCGTTGAGCCAACGGTGGAGTCTGTTGCCATGGAAGACATCACAAATGCGCTGACGGCTGTAAGGGTTCCAAGTCTTAACCCATATGAGAAAAGCGGTTCGCCTTTAGACTTTAACAGTGATAAAAATGTGGTAAACAAGTAATGTCCAAACAACCCAAACAAAGCAATAGCTGAAATGCCGCCAGTGGTAATCCATGTTTGTAAAAATAAATTGTGTGCCTTGTCAATGACGATATACGCGTGATTATGAAAGCGATGATTTGCAACAATATCATGTTGGGGAAAAACGTTTACATACGCGTCTGGTCCACTGCCCAAAAATATTCTGCCAGGCATCATGGGGAATGTACGTGACCAAATATGTCCGCGGTTTGACCCCCATGTTTCTCTGCCGTAAAAGCCCCATGCAGGTACTTCTTCTGCAAAGTCAATCAAAGAATTGTCATGAATGAAAACGCCAAATATGCGCCCCTCCCGAAATGTAAGCCAGAATGGAATAGGTCTTTGGTGGTAATAGATAAATCCAGCCGGTTGCTTTTCAATAAAAATGCGGCGGTATCCTGGCACGTCAAATATATAATTGATAACTTCAACCTGCTGTTCAGGCGAAACCTCTTGAACAATAACCTCGCGGGAAGCGTAGGGCACAATATTTCCGCTGTGGTCACGAATGGTTAGCCAGTTTTCCATATTAAGTCCATGAACAGTGAGGCTTAATTGGGTTTCATCTCCACGGGTGACAATCATTGTATCTCCGTCAAAGTGATAATTTTGAATCGTTGCAGTTTCGGCGCGCATGGCATCACTCATGCGGTTAAATAGAAATGTTACGCGATAGTTTAGTTGAGGGACAAGGAGGATTGCCAGTGCAACAGCCACAATGATTCCGCCACAGGCAATCATCAGCCACTTTGCAGAAATTCCGAAAAACTGAATCGTTGCCCCTGTGCGTCTTCTATAAATTAGCCCCCATACATAGGTTACAGTTAAAACGATAACGGCTGTAACAATACCAACCAATCCACCAAGGGACGAGCTTCCAAAAACACCAAGAAGCATTAACGCGCCTGCAATAAACAAGCAGATATTTACATACTTCTTTCCGTCATAGGTCAGTGCGGCAATTAACAAAAGCGGGGACAACATGGCAGTATATTTTCCAAATGTATTCGGGTTATATAATGTACCATGTGCCATGGAAAAGACTGCACCAATGCCTTCTGCATCTGTGCCTACCGTCACAAGCCAGCTTGCAAAAGCCGTGTCAAAAAAGTCACGCCCCATAAACTGACTCACCCCAATTGCCCCCATGACAATGGATGAAAAAATTAACCCAAACAAGATAGGTTTGGCAAAGCGTGGTTCACGTACAAATGACATCGCTGCAAAAAACACAGTAAAATAAGCCAGCCACATAAACGCGCCTTCTGCACGTTCCATTGTGCCAAACCATGATGTGCTTGTGTATGGCGACGCTAATGCAGAAATAAGCATGAGTAATAAATACACCAACGAAATAATGACTTGCGGACGCTTAAAAAAGCCCTTGAAATCAGGCACTTTTCCTCGTGTTGCAAGGTCACTAATGACATAGATGACGATAATTGCAGCAGGAACGAGTATGAACAAACTCTTCCAATAACTAAGCACATCGGGATAAACAGCACCAAGCCCTGCGCCAGCAAACTCTTGTGCAAGGCTTTGCCGTAAGGAAATAAGCTCTGGCGGAATGGGGCGAAACGCAAACCGCACAATCAGGGGCATGATACCCACAACAATGGTTAGCATTGTACCCACCAGCATATCCCATAAGGTTAAATTTAACTTTTTCATTCAGACATTCTCCTTTAATATTGATTTTACACATATTTTGGAGTGATTACAATATGCGAATTTTAAATGCGCTCTTGTTTAAAACACACAAATTGGGTACAATAATAATGAAATAGGAGGTCATGCTATGTATTTACATAATATAGCAAGAGGAACGAACTTAGATGTTACATTTGAAGATGGCGGTGCGTTTCGTTGTATATTTGACGGATATATAGACCATATGAATTTTTATGTGATATGCCCCGACATTTTAAAAAGTATCGATAGCCTAATCAATGCGCAAGTAAAGATACAGTTTCGATGTGGCAATATTCAATATAGCTTCAATGGGCAAATTGTAAAAAAAAGTAACCGCAAGGATGTTATTCATGAAACGGCGGAAATTAAAGTATTGACTGCATTTAAAGAATCACCGCGCCGTGAAAGTTTACGCATGGAAATGCAGACAAAAATAAGAATACATGATTATGTAGATGACCTGACAAAGTTTTATTCAGGCGATATGATATGCGAAGGGCTTTCCGTTGACGTAAATAAAAATGGTATTAGAATTTTTGCAGACCATGCCCTTAGTCATGAACCTAATGCCAGATATACATTAGAACTTGAACTGCGTTCTGGGTGGCCGTATTTCATTCCTGCGAAAATACTTCGTTATCAAGAAAACAAAGTAACACGGTCGTATCATTATGATTATGTGTTTCTTTTTGACTTTACAAAGGAGCCAGAAAAGCGTGAAAAGCTATTCTTGGATATTATGGAATGGAAGTTAAAAGGCAAGGTAAAATAATTTTTTTGATATTTTGCTAAAAAAGGGTTGACATATGATGAAAATATATGTATAGTTGTCTTCGCTGTTCCAATTATCAATTTTGACTTGGCACAGAGGAAGGTTTCTGGGTGTGGCGTAGCTTGGTAGCGCGCTAGACTGGGGGTCTAGAGGTCGCAAGTTCAAATCTTGTCACCCAGATAAATTATGTTTTACGTAGGGGCGCATAGCTCAGTTGGGAGAGCGCCTGCCTTACAAGCAGGATGTCGGAGGTTCAAGTCCTTCTGCGCCCAGTAGTATCGTAACATTAGTATCATCCGCGTCTGTATGCGCACAGGTTTGTCCTGAAGCAGTGGCGATTGCGGCGGAATAGCTCAGCTGGCGAGAGCACGCGGTTCATACCCGCGGAGTCGGGGGTTCAAATCCCTCTTCCGCTATTTAAAATTTTTTGCAAATGTAAAAAATTTTACGCATAGAATTGCAAGACAATTATGTGCGTGCATTTTGATTTGGAGGCACATTATGTCAATACCATTTATTATATTATCAATTGTCTTTATTGTAGGTTGTGTGGCACTTGTTGGCTCAATCCTTTTGCAAAAAAAGCGTAGTGCAGGTGGAATGGGCAGTATTGCTGGCATGGGTAATGTTACAGATTCTTATTGGGATAAAAATAAGGGACGTTCCGCAGAAGGAACGCTTGAAAAGATGACGGAAATAGGCGCGGTGTTGTTGGCTGTTTTGGCAGTATTACTGTGCATAGTATAATAAAATAAAAATTTACAAGACGAGCTTATGGCTCGTCTTTTTTTGTGCTTATCCAGATTACTTTGCCGTCTACGTTTAAAAATAATTTTGACTGAATAAAATCTAAGCCTTACGGGTACGATGTTAAATATATTTATATCCCTGTTGTACCCAACAATCACATTGCCGCAAAATTGTATGTGAAGAATGGGCTTTATAAAAAATAAGTTCCCAATTAGATGGTGAGGATTTAATACGATTGATTTTTTAACAAAAAATAGCCTATTAAAATAGCCTCAACTTTATCATTTCACTTTGCAAAGTCGTTTTTTGTATGACGATTTTGCATTTTTTTATAGGGCACGAAGTCAGTAATAATGGGGGTTTGTGTGGTAATAAGAAAAAAAAATAAAAAAAATTTTAAAAAGGGTGTTGACAAAGCAAAAGATGTTTGGTAGACTATCTCTCGTTCCCCCCCGAGCGGGAGACAAGAAATG
>Ga0123352_10000468_pt1 | contig 48926 bp, 47 predicted proteins | sample TergutLab28metaG_FD_89700 | JGI IMG/M metagenome (GOLD analysis project Ga0123352, IMG submission 89700) | Labiotermes labralis P1 segment gut microbial communities from Petit-Saut dam, French Guiana - Lab288 P1 | ecosystem: Host-associated > Arthropoda: Insects > Digestive system > Gut ... | reverse complement strand
ACGCCCCGAGCCGGACCAACGCGATGCTCCACCGAAATCACCGATCACATATCAGCCGTGGTGGATCCGGGGTCAAGCATCGACTTCCGCCAGGTCGTCTCGTGCGGTCTACTGGCCTCGGAGCGCCTCGGGAGGGTCGACTCCACGGGAGAGGGAGACCCACAGAATGAACGATTCACTCGCGTACGCCCTGGCAACGGACGGCGTTCGGAGACACCGACGAGAGCGAGCGGCCGCGCTGCTGTCGGTCGGCCTCCTCAGCTTCGGCGGGTTCGCCGTCGCCACCACCAACACAGCCATGCCTCACCCAGTCAGGCTCACCCACCTCGACGACCGACAGTGGTGCTGCTGAGGAACCCTCCTCAGGCAGGCACTCCGTGATAGCGCCTCTCGGCGGGAAGCGGCAGAGCCCTACGGACAGCCGACCTCCTGGTCGTCGCACGTCCACGACTGGCACACAACCGACACACAATCACACGGAGCGACACGGACACGGGTGGAGTCGCGTGGAGTGGCCACCGCTGTCCTCCGGTCCGCGCGCCCTCGTCTCCGCAGGCCCGCGACGTCGGCTACATGGCCGCTGAACTGCGGAGACGCAGGATCAGAGGTCGCTCTGCACCCCGGCGAGGAGCTGGCGGGCCATCACGATGCGCTGGACCTGGTTGGTGCCCTCGTAGATCTGGGTGATCTTGGCGTCGCGCATCATCCGCTCGACGGGGTAGTCGCGGGTGTAGCCGTAGCCGCCGAGCAGCTGTACGGCGTCGGTGGTCACCTGCATCGCGGTGTCGGAGGCGAAGGCCTTGGCGGCGGCACCGAAGAAGGTGAGGTCGGCGTCGCCGCGCTCGGAGCGGCCGGCGGCGGCGTACGTCATCTGGCGGGCGGCCTCGACCTTCATGCCCATGTCGGCGAGCATGAACTGCAGGCCCTGGAAGTCGGCGATCGGCTTGCCGAACTGCTGACGCTCCTTGACGTAGCCCAGCGCGTAGTCGAGCGCGCCCTGGGCGACGCCGACGGCCTGGGCGGCGATGGTGATGCGGGTGTGGTCGAGGGTCTTCATGGCGTACTCGAAGCCCTTGCCCTCCTCGCCGATGATCCGGTCGCCGGGGATCCGGACGTTGTCGAAGTAGACCTCGCGCGTCGGGGAGCCCTTGATGCCGAGCTTCTTCTCCGGGGCACCGAAGGAGACGCCCTCGTCGGACTTCTCCACGACGAACGCGCTGATGCCCTTGGAGCGCTTCTCCGGGTCGGTCATCGCGAGGACGGTGTAGAACTCCGAGACGCCGGCGTTGGTGATCCAGCGCTTGGTGCCGTTGAGGACCCAGCCGTCGCCGTCACGAACAGCCTTGGTCTTCTGGGCCGCCGCGTCGGAGCCGGCGTCCGGCTCGGACAGGCAGTAGGAGAAGCCGCCCTCGCCCTTGGCCAGCTTGCCGAGGTACTTCGCCTTCAGCTCCTCCGAGCCGCCGATCTGCACCGGCAGCGAGCCGAGCTTGTTGACCGCCGGGATGAGCGAGGAGGACACGCAGGCTCGCGCGACCTCCTCGATCACGATCACCGTGGCCAGGGCGTCCGCGCCGACGCCGCCGTACTGCTCGGGGACGTGGGGGGCGTAGAAGTCGGTCTCGAGCAGGGCGTCGTGCGCCTCCTGCGGGTAGCGCGCCTCCTCGTCCACCTCCGCGGCGTACGGCGCGATCTTCGCGTCGCAGATCTCGCGGATCGCCTTGCGGATCTCCTGCTGCTCCTCGGAGAGGGCGTACATCGGGAAGTCGCTCATGGGAAGAATGGTAGGTAGTCCTAGCGTTGGGACGAAGCCCGGTTCACACGATGGAGGTCCGGCGTGACGCATCCCACGACTCCCGCCTGGGAGGACCAGGCGGCGATCGACACCATGCTCGACGACATGGAGACCTGGGCCGTGGTCGGCCTGTCCGGCGATCCGTGGCGCACGGCGTACTCCATCGCGCAGGAGCTGCAGCGGCACGGCAAGCGGGTGGTGCCGATCCACCCGTCGGGTGACGGCGCGCTCGAGGTCCTGGGCGAGAAGGTCTACCCGACGCTCGCGGCCGCCGCCCAGGCCGTCGGCCCGATCGACGTCGTGGACGTCTTCCGGCGGTCGGAGGCGGCCGGTGAGTTCGCCGACCAGGCGGTGGAGATCGGCGCCCAGGGCGTGTGGTTCCAGATGGGCGTGGTCGACCACGCGGCGTACGAGCGGACGCGGGCGGCCGGTCTGCTGATGGTGATGGACGTCTGCCCGAGCAAGGAGTGGTTCTACCGGGCCCAGCGGCAGGCATGAGCGCTCCCGGGTCGGACCTCGCGATCGAGCCCGGTCCCGGCGTACCGAGGGGTCTGGTGGTGCGGGCGAGCGAGCTGGTCGAGAGGTTCAGCCGGTCGCCCGGACCGGGCGGTCAGTCGGTCAACACCGCGGACAGCCGGGTGCAGCTCGAGCTCGACCTGACGACGTCCGACGCGTTCGACGAGGCCCAACGGGCGCGGTTGGTCGCACGACTCGGCGAGGTCGTGACCGTGACCGCCTCGGAGCACCGCTCGCAGCACCGCAACCGGGTCGCGGCACGCGACCGCCTCGCCGAGCGGATCCGCGAGGCGCTGGCGCCGCCGCCACCGGCCCGTCGCCCCACCCGCCCGGGCCGCGGCGCGAAGGAGCGACGGCTGCGGGCCAAGCGGGAGCGATCCCAGACGAAGTCGCTGCGCGGCCAGGTGCGCGGCGAGGAGTAGCGCCTACCCACAGGCCTTGCGTGATCTCATATCGGTGACGTCAGAGGTGGAGCTCCGTGGGCTCCACGCGATCGCGGTCCACGAGCACGGCCCGTCGGGCTGGGGGCCGGGCCTCGGGGCTCAGAAGCCGGCGCGGCGGCCGCCCTGCGCGCGTCGTACGACCTCGCCCTTGGCCTGCGCAGCGGCCTTGAGCTCGGCCTGGAAGTCGCTCATCCGCTCCTGCAGCGCGGGGTCCGTCGCCGCGAGGATCCGTACGGCGAGCAGCCCGGCGTTGCGTGCGCCGCCCACCGCGACGGTGGCGACCGGGACGCCCGCGGGCATCTGCACGATCGAGAGCAGGGAGTCCATGCCGTCGAGGTACTTCAGCGGCACCGGCACGCCGATGACCGGCAGCGGCGTGACCGCGGCCAGCATCCCCGGCAGGTGGGCCGCACCCCCGGCGCCGGCGATGATGACCGACAGCCCGCGCCCGGCGGCCTGCTTGCCGTAGTCGAGCATCTCCTCCGGCATCCGGTGGGCCGAGACGACGTCCGCCTCGAACTCGACGTCGAACTCCGCCAGCGCCTTCGCGGAGGCCTCCATCACCGGCCAGTCGGAGTCGGATCCCATCACGATGCCCACCCGTGCGCTCATGTGCGGGAGGTTACCGGTCACCTGCCCGGTCGGTCGCGGCTACTCCGACTCGTTGCCGAGGTCCCCGCGGAACCACGCGGCCGCGTGGCGGGCACGCTCGAGCACCTCGTCCAGGTCGTCGCCGTAGGCGTTGACGTGGCCGACCTTGCGACCGGGCCGCAGGTCCTTGCCGTAGAGGTGGACCCGCAGCCGCGGGTCGCGGGCGAGGACGTGCGGGTAGCCGTCGTACAGGCGGCCGACGGAGGGGTCGGGGCTGCCGAGCACGTTGACCATGACGGTCCACGGCACGCGAGGCGCGGGCGAGCCGAGCGGGAGGTCCAGGACCGCGCGCAGGTGGTTCTCGAACTGCGAGGTCACCGCGCCGTCCTGGCTCCAGTGGCCGGTGTTGTGCGGGCGCATCGCGAGCTCGTTGACGAGCAGACGGCCGTCGGTGGTCTCGAACAGCTCGACGGCGAGGATTCCGGTCACGCCGAGCTCGCCGGCGATCCGCAGCGCGAGACCCTGGGCCTCCCCCGCCAGCGTCTCGGAGAGGTCCGGCGCCGGGGCGATCACCTCGTGGCAGATCCCGTCGAGCTGGGTCGTCTGCACGACGGGGTACGCCGCGGCCTGGCCGCTCGGTGAGCGCGCCACGATCGCGGACAGCTCGCGGCGGAAGTCGACCAGCTCCTCGGCGAGGATCCGCACGCCGGTCTCGGCCCCGACCTCCAGCGCCTCGGCCGCGTCGGCCGGCTCTCGCACGACCCAGACCCCCTTGCCGTCGTACCCGCCGCGGGTGGTCTTCAGGACGCACGGCAGGCCGAACTCCTCGACCTCCGCGACCGACGCCACGATCGCGTTGCGCGGACAGGGCGCGCCGAGGGCGCCGAGCCGCTCGCGCATCAGGCCCTTGTCCTGGGCGTAGACCAGCGCGTCGGGGCCGGGCCGGCAGGCGACGCCGGCCTCCTCGAGCGCGTGGAGGTGCGCGGTCGGGACGTGCTCGTGGTCGAAGGTGACGACGTCGCAGCCCTCGGTGACCCGCCGCAGGGTGGGCAGGTCGCGGTAGTCGCCGACCAGCTGGTCGGGGATGACCTGCGCGGCCGACACTCCCTCGGCCTCGGCGAGCAGACGCAGCGGTACGCCGAGCGCGACCGCCGGCTGGGCCATCATCCGGGCGAGCTGACCACCGCCGATGACGGCGATGCGGGGAGCGAAGGGCACAGGCCGAACCGTAGTCGAGTGCCGCGCGCAGGGGTCAGACGACCTCGACCGGCGACGCCTCCATGCTGCCGATCTCGAAGCGCAGGCCCTTGCCGCGCACGGTGGTGATCAGCCGGTGCGGCGGGACGTCGTCCCCGAGCTTGCGGCGAACCCACCCGACGTGGACGTCGATCGTCTTCGACGACGTCCAGAAGGAGGCCTGCCAGACGTCACGCATCAGGTCGTCGCGAGACACGATCTGACCGGCGTGCGACATCAGGCAGCAGACGAGCTCGAACTCCTTGCGGGTCAACCGAATCTCCCGGTCACCACGCCAAGTGCGTCGTTCCCCAGGGTCCAGTCGCACGTCCTGCACCACGATCACAGGCCACAAAGTAGGGATCAGCGAGCGTGTGCGTACGTGATTTCTTCCAAATTTTGCCTTGGCCCGTCGTGGCGGTCGTCACGGACGGCGTACGGCGACGGGCTCGACCACGCCGAAGCCGCGGACCGGACGGGCCGGCAGCCGGCGCGACTCGATCTGGTCCTCGGGCAGCAGGTCGGCGGTGTCCTGGTCGACGATGATCCGGTTGCGGCGCGCCACCTGGGTGAGGCGGCTGGCCATGTTGACCGGCGGCCCGAAGACGTCGCCGAGCCTGAGCACGACCGACCCGGTCGCCAGACCCACGCGTACGTCGGGCATCCGCTGGTCGCGTCCGATCACGTTGATGATGCCCTCGGCCGTCTGGAACGCGAGGTAGGGATCGTCGTTGACGAACAGGACCGCATCGCCGATCGCCTTGATCAGCCGCCCGCTCTTGCTCGCGATGACGTCGCCGCACCGGGACTCGAACGTCTCCACGATGTCGCCGATCCGTGCGCGACTCACCTCGTTGGACAGGCTCGTGAAGCCGACGATGTCGGCGAACCCGACGGTGAGGTTGGTGGTGCCGGGCACGTCCTCGATGGCGCGCGCGGACTCCATCCGGCCGAGCGCGGCGATGAGGTGGCGGCGCCAGGAGTACATGAGCAGCTCCTCGAAGCGCTCGCCGTACTCGCGGGTGAGGCGGGCCGCCGGAGACAGGCTGCTCGACTCGTCGGCGGCCTCGTCGCGGGCGGCGTACAGGGCGTCGGCCCGCTGGATCAGCGCACCGACCTCCCAGTCGGCCAGGCGAGCCATGCTCAGCCCGATGCCGCGCGTCACGTTGAGCGCGACGTCGAAGTCCATCAGGCCGTCGTCGAGGATCCCCGAGATCGTGCTCATGGCGTCGACGTCGGACTCGGTGAAGGCGCGGTCGGCGCCCCGGTCGGGGAAGCCCAGCGTGCGCCAGAGCCGGCGCGCCTGGTCGAGGGTCAGCCCCGACCGCTCGGCGACCTCCTCGGCCGTGAGCGTCGGCTCGTGGCCCAGGATCGCACGCTCGAACGCGCTCTCGGTCGGCTCGTCGGTCATCGGTCGTCGGGCGGGCGCCGGTCAGGCGTCGCCGTCCCGGCCTCCTTCGTGCAGGTCGTAGAGGAGCTCGTTGAGCTGGCGCTGGACGGCCTCGATGTTCGGGATGTCGTTGAGCCGGGTGGTGCCGTTGGTCGAGGCGTCCGAGACCAGCAGGCTGCCGCAGCCGAACGGGCGGTCCATCAGGTTGATCTCGCTCTCGATGTCGCTGACGCGCGAGAGCGGGATGTCGTGGCCGCGGCGGGTGATGATGCCCTTGCGGGTGATGATGCGGCGGTCGGTGAAGCCGTAGACGGTCGCGAGCCAGTCGAGCAGCGGCGCCACGAACATCCAGATCGCGCCGATCACCACGAGCGCCCACACGATGAGGTGCAGCGTCTGCCAGCTGGTCTCGATCTGCACCGCCACGCCGATGGCGAGGAGGACGACCAGCAGGAAGATGGGCCCGAACAGCGCCTTGACGTGCTGACGGCAGCTGAGGATCAGGTGCTCGCCGGGATTGAGCAGCTTCTTCGAGATCGCCACGCGCGGATCATCCCACCGAATCGGCCGGGCGGACATGGACGACGTCGCCCGCGCCCACCGGCCTCGGGCCGTCGGCGGTCTCGATGACCAGCCGGCCGTCGGGGTCGACGTCGCTCGCGCGCCCCTCCAGCGCACCGCCGCCGGGGAGCTGCGCGCGCACCTGCAGGCCGACGGTCGCGCAGTGCGAGAGGTACGACGTGCGCAGCCGCTCCTGGGCCGGCTCGCCACCGGTCTGCCAGACGTCGAAGCCCTCCCGGATCGCGGCGACGGCGCCGAGCAGCACGTCGGAGCGCTCCGGCGTCGGCACGTCCGAGGCGAGGGCGAGACTGGTGGCGGTGTCGACGGGCAGCTCCTCCGCCGTCGTACCGACGTTGATGCCGACGCCGATGACGGCGGCCCGGCCCGCGGGGGTGTCGATCCGCTCGACCAGGATGCCCGCGACCTTCTTCTCCGCGCCCGCCTCGGGGGCGCCCACGGTCAGCAGGATGTCGTTGGGCCACTTCACACGGGCGGAGTAGCCGAGCGCGGTCAGCGACTTCGCGACGTTGTGGCCGACCAGCAGCGGGATCCACGGCCAGCGGCCGGCGGGGACGGTCGGGCGGACCAGCAGCGAGAAGGTCACCGCGGCCCCGGCCGGCGTCTCCCAGGTGCGGTCGAGGCGTCCGCGGCCCGCGGTCTGGTGGTCGACGACGACCACGAGACCGTCGGGAGCGCCGGCCCTCGCACGCTCCGCTGCGACCTCGTTGCTGGAGCTCGCCCGGTCGACCAGCTCGAGGTTCAGATCCGGATATGTCGCCACCGCCTCGTCGAGGGCGGCGGCGTCAAAGGGTGGGCGCGGAGTAGGGCCTGCGGTCACGGGCACTAATCTTCCCTACCGGAACCAAGGAGGCCAAGTGACCGCGCAGGCAGAATCCGACCAGCCCGATCCGAACGAGATCGACATCCACACGACTTCCGGGAAGCTCGCCGACCTCGACCGCCGTACGGACAAGGCCGTGTACGCGCCGGCCGCCCAGGCGCAGGAGAAGCAGCACGCGAAGGGCCGCAAGACCGCCCGCGAGCGCATCGAGATGCTCTTCGACGAGGGCAGCTTCGTCGAGCTCGACGAGTTCGCCCGCCACCGCTCGACCGCCTTCGGCCTGGAGAGGACCCGCCCGTACGGCGACGGCGTCATCACCGGCTACGGCACCGTCGAGGGGCGCCAGGTGTGCGTGTTCAGCCAGGACTTCACCGTCTTCGGCGGCTCGCTCGGCGAGGTCTACGGCGAGAAGATCACCAAGGTGATGGACCTCGCCATCAAGGCCGGCTGCCCGATCATCGGCATCAACGAGGGCGCCGGCGCCCGCATCCAGGAGGGCGTGGTCTCGCTCGGCCTGTACGGCGAGATCTTCCGCCGCAACGTGCACGCCTCGGGCGTGATCCCGCAGATCTCGATGATCATGGGCAACTGCGCGGGCGGCCACGTCTACTCCCCCGCGGTCACCGACTTCACCGTGATGGTCGACCAGACCTCGGCGATGTTCATCACCGGTCCCGACGTCATCAAGACCGTCACCGGCGAGGACGTCACGATGGAGGAGCTCGGCGGCGCCCGGGCCCACAACACGAAGTCCGGCAACGCGCACTACATGGCCTCCGACGAGGAGGACGCGGTCGAGTACGTCAAGGCCCTGCTGAGCTACCTGCCGCAGAACAACCTCGACGAGGCACCGGTCTACGACGAGGTCGCCGACCTCGAGCCGAACGAGCTCGACCTCGCGCTCGACACGCTGATCCCGGACAGCCCGAACCAGCCCTACGACATGCACACGGTCATCGAGTCGGTGCTCGACGACGCGGAGTTCACCGAGGTCCAGCAGCTGTTCGCGCCGAACATCGTGGTCGGCTTCGGCCGCGTCGAGGGCCGCTCGGTCGGCGTCGTGGCCAACCAGCCGATGCAGTTCGCCGGCACGCTCGACATCGACGCCTCGGAGAAGGCCGCCCGGTTCGTGCGCACCTGCGACGCGTTCAACCTGCCGGTGATCACCTTCGTCGACGTCCCGGGCTTCCTGCCCGGCGTCGACCAGGAGCACTCCGGCATCATCCGCCGCGGCGCCAAGCTGATCTACGCCTACGCCGAGGCGACCGTCCCGCTGGTCACCATCATCACCCGCAAGGCCTACGGCGGCGCGTACGACGTGATGGGCTCCAAGCACCTCGGCGCGGACATCAACCTGTCCTGGCCCACCGGCCAGATCGCGGTCATGGGCGCCCAGGGCGCGGCCAACATCGTCTACCGCCGCGAGCTCAAGGAGCTCGAGCAGTCCGGCGGCGACGTCGAGGCCCGCCGGGCCGAGCTGATCCAGCAGTACGAGGACACGCTCGCCAACCCCTACATCGCGGCCGACCGAGGCTACGTCGACGGCGTCATCAAGCCGCACGAGACCCGCTCGGAGATCGTGAAGGCGCTGCGCCTGCTCAAGACGAAGCGGGAGACCCTCCCGCCGAAGAAGCACGGGAACATCCCTCTCTGATGGGCACCGAGGACGAGGTACAGGACGGGGCCACGGACAAGGTGGTCGAGCCTGCCGAGGCCCCCGCGCTGCGGATCATCACCCCCGACACCACGCCGGAGGAGGTCGCGGCGATCGTCGCGGTCCTCTCCGCGATGGGCGGGGGTGCCCCGGCACCCGAGCCGCCGAGGTCGCTGTGGGCCGCGCAGTCCCGAGCGACCCGCGTCTCCCCCGGCGCCACCCTGGCGGCCGGCCGGGGCGCCTGGCGGGCCAGCGGCCTGCCGCGCTGAACGACGACCCACCCGAGACCGACGTTCCGGTCGTTCCGGTCAGCCCGGAGCAACCGGAACGTCGGTCTCGGCCGTTGGTCGGTGGGCGGGTCTAGGGTCGGCCCCATGACCCGCCCCGTGGATGCCCGCTCCGACCAGTACGTCGAGGAGTTCGTCGCGCTCAGCCCGATCATGGCGACGTTCGCCGGGGTCCCCGGCTACGACGACAAGCTGCCCGACCTCTCCCCCGACGGCTTCGACGCCGGCGACGAGCTCGCCCGTCGGGCACTGGCCGAGGTGAGCGCGCTGACGCCGGCCGACGAGCGCGAGCAGGTGGCGAAGGACGCCTTCCTCGAGCGCGTCGGCCTGCAGGTCGAGGCCGCGGACGCTCGGCTCGAGCGCAGCCAGATGTCGGTGATCAGCAGCGCGGCCCACGCCATGCGCGAGGTCTTCGACATCATGCCGACCGAGACCGACGACCATTGGCGGGCGGTCGGCGACCGGCTGTCCGGCGTGCCGGAGGCGCTGGAGGGCTACCGCACGACGCTGACCGAGGAGGCCGCGGCGGGCCGGGTGTCCGCCCAGCGCCAGTACTCCGAGATCGCGGCGCAGCTGCGCGGCTGGACCGGCCAGGAGGGCAAGGCCGGCGACTACTTCAAGGGCGTCGTGGCGGCGGCCCCCGACGGCCTGCGCGAGGGCCTCCACAAGGCGGCGGCAGCAGCCTCGTCGGCGTACGCCGAGCTGGGCCGGTTCATCGAGAGCGACCTGCTCCCCCGCGGCCGCGAGCGCGACGGCGTCGGCCGCGAGCACTACGCCCTCGCGTCGCGGGAGTTCCTGGGCGCGCGGATCGACCTCGAGGAGACCTACGCCTGGGGCTGGGAGGAGCTCAAGCGGATCGAGGACGACATGACGGCCACCGCGGGCCGCATCGTCGACGGCGGCAGCATCGACGACGCCGTCGCGGCGCTCGACGCCGATCCGGCGCGCGACCTCGGCAGCCGTGAGGCGTTCCAGGACTGGATGCAGGGCCGCGCCGACGAGATCGTCGCCGCCTTCGACGGCGTCCACTTCGACATCGCCGACCCGATCAGGACGATCGCCTGCCGCGTCGCGCCGATCAACGACGGCGGCGCCTGGTACATCCCGCCCACCGAGGACTTCTCCCGCCCCGGCACGATGTGGTTCTCCTTCACCGACGACCAGGAGCTGTTCTCCACCTGGCGCGAGACCTCGACGGTCTTCCACGAGGGCGTCCCCGGCCACCACCTCCAGTGCGCGCAGGCCGTCCACCGCGCCGACCTGCTCAACCGTTGGCAGCGCCTGCTCTGCTGGGTCAGCGGCCACGGCGAGGGCTGGGCCCTGTACGCCGAGCGGCTGATGGACGAGCTCGGCTTCTTCGCCGACCCCGGCGACCGGCTCGGCTTCCTGGACAACCAGGCGATGCGGGCGGCCCGCGTGGTCGTCGACATCGGGGTCCACCTCGGCCTGACCATCCCCGCCGACAACCCGTTCGGCTGGCGGGGCGGCGAGGTGTGGGACGCCGACCGCGTGCTGGAGTTCATGCGCGCGCACACCCGGATGGACGACGGCCAGGTGCGCTTCGAGGTCAACCGCTACCTCGGCTGGCCGGGCCAGGCGCCGTCGTACAAGGTGGGCGAGCGGATCTGGCTGGAGGCCCGGGCCGACGCGAAGGCCCGCCACGGCGACTCCTTCGACCTGAAGGCGTTCCACACCGCGGCCCTCGATCTCGGCTCGATCGGCCTCGACCCGCTGAAGGCTGCGCTCGCCCGGCTGTGAGCCGCGATCAGTCGCGGTGGCGCCCGCGGTAGCGCCGGGCCGACCTGCGCCGCCGCCAGCGCACGACCAGCTCGACGACGCCGCCGAGCGCGACGAGCCCGGCGACCACGAGCCCGATGGTGCCCCAGGGCAGCCCGCTCGGCGGCGTGAAGGCGCTCTCCGGACGGCTCGCCGCACGGTGCGGCGGCGGCTTGGCCAGCGATCCGTCGACGAGCCGCGAGTCCGCCCGCGGCGGGTGCACGCCGTGCACGTCCCGGTAGATCGGGGCCGGGCTGTCGCTCGGCATCACCTGCAGGGTGAGGCGGACCGGCAGCGCCGCGGCGTGGCTCGTCGGCTGGTAGCTCAGCGCGACGTAGTGGATGCCGGCGAGGTCGGCTCCGTTGACGCCGGGGTCGACGGACTCGCGGTTGACGTAGGAGATCGTCTGGGTCATCACCCCGGTGCGGTAGGCCCGCCGGTCACGGGTGGGGCCGATCGACGGGTCGGCGCCGAGGTCACCGGTGTCGGCGGTGTCCAGCACCGGACCGAGCACGTCGAGGGTGAGACCTGGCTCGTTCGGATCGGCGGAGGCCGGCAGCTCGGTGTCGATCTGCGCGCGAAGGCTGTCGCCCCAGCCCATCGGGACCGCCAGGAAGTCGTCGTCCCCGGGCCTCAGGCTCAGGGCGTAGGTGCCGTCACCCACCACGGGCGCGCGGTCGATCGTGCGCGCGGGGCGGGCGGGCTTCGGCGCCTCCGGCGTCATGTCGCCCCAGGTGGACGGTGTGGGCGTCGTGAGGAGCGAGATGCTGGAGTCGTCCACCGGCGGCTCCTCGTAGACCCACAGCTGCAGCTGACGGTGCGCGTCGGCCATGTCGCTCGGCGGGTGGATCTGGACATACAGCGTGCGGCTGCTGGTGCACGGGTTGCGCGACGAGGACGACCAGGTCGAGGTGGCGGCGTACAGGACGGGCGCGGGCTCGTGCAGCGTCGGGCGGAACGCGACCGCGCTGCCGCAGTCACCGCCGCCCGGCCGGGTGCCGACCTCGAGGTCGAAGCCCTCGCCGATCGAGTGGCCGTGGCCGGTCATCGTGGCGCCGACGTGGAGCGTCGTGCCCGGCGCCGTCCTCCGCAGCCGCAGGTACGTCGAGCTGTTGCCCGGCATGCGCGTCACGTAGCGGCCCGAGCCGAGCAGCGGCGCCTGCCGCGGCGATGCGGAGGCCGTCACCGGCCTGCCGAGCGGCCGGTCGTGCCGGGGAGCCGCCGACGACGGCGGTACGGCGCCCGCGAGCGCGGCCGTCAGCGCCCCCACGAGGAGTACGACGCGGGCGACCGCTGCGGTGCGGCGGGCCGGCTTCAGCCGCGCGCCGTCCACAGGGCCGTCCAGTCATGTCCCAGCCGCCGCACGAGGTCGCGCAGCAGAGGGAGGCTCACCCCCACGACGTTGTGGTGGTCCCCCTCGACGCGCGTGACGAAGCCACCACCGAGACCGTCCACGGTGAAGGCTCCCGCCACGCGCAGCGGCTCGCCGGTCGCGACGTACGCCGCGATCTCGGCGTCGGTCACGTCCGCGAAGTGCACCGTCGTCTCGGCCGACGCGGAGAGCGTCGTACCGGTGCCGGTGTCGGTCAGGCAGTGGCCGGTGTGCAGCACACCCGACCGGCCGCGCATGGCCTGCCAGCGCGCGGTGGCGTCGGCGGCGTCGCGCGGCTTGCCGAGGACGGCGCCGTCGAGCTCGAGCACGGAGTCGCACCCGAGCACGAGCGCGGCCTCCGGCACGGCGTCGCGCCCCACCACGGCGGCGCACTTTAGCTCTGCCAGGCGCAGCGCGAGCTCGACCGGCGGAAGGCCGTCGGCCTGGCTCTCGTCGACCCCCGAGACGATGACCGCGGGGTCGAGACCCGCGCTGCGCAGGGTCGCGAGGCGGGCAGGCGACTGCGACGCCAGGACGAACGGGGGCACGGCCAGCACGCTACTCGACGGCTACTCGACCGGCAGGCCGAGGCCGCGCGCGATGAGCATCCGCTGGACCTCCGAGGTGCCCTCGCCGATCTCGAGGATCTTGGCGTCGCGGTAGAAGCGGGCGACGGGGTACTCCTCCATGAAGCCGTAGCCGCCGAACACCTGGGTGGCGATCCGGGTGGCGTCCATAGCCGCCTCGGACGTGTAGAGCTTGGCGACCGACGCGGCCTGCTTGAAGTCCTTGACCGACGGTCCGGATCCGCCGAGCATCGCGTCCTTCATGGCGGCGGCGCGGTAGGTCAGCATCCGCGAGGCGTGCAGCTTGACCTCGAGGTCGGCGACCTGGAAGGCCACGCCCTGCTTGCGCCCGATCGGCCCGCCCATCGTCTGCCGGTCGAGGGCGTACTCGACGCACAGCTCGACGCAGGCCTGGATCAGGCCGACGGCCAGCGCGGCGATCGCGACGCGGCCGTCGTCGAGGGTGGCGAGGAACTGCGCGTAGCCGCGGCCTCGCTCGCCGAGCAGGTTGCCCGCCGGCACCCGGCAGTCCTCGAAGGTCAGCGGATGGGTGTCGGAGATGTGCCAGCCGAGCTTGTCGTACGCCGGCTCCGCGGTGAAGCCGGGCGTGCCCGAGGGGATCACGATCGTGGAGATCTCCGGGCTGCCGTTGTCGCGCAGGCCGGTGCGCGCGGTCACGGTCACCAGCTTGGTGATCTCGGAGCCGGAGTTGGTGATGAACTGCTTGGCGCCGTCGACGATCCACTCGCCGGTCGAGGAGTCGGTCTCGGCGCGCGTCTTGGTGGCGCCCGCATCGGATCCGGCCCCCGGCTCGGTCAGGCCGAAGCCGGCGAGCATGCGGCCGCTCACCAGATCGGGCAGCCACTCCTGCTTCTGCGCCTCGGTGCCGTAGGTCAGGATCGGGTTGATGCCCAGCCCGACGCCGGCCTCGAGGGTGATGCCGAAGGACTGGTCGACGCGGCCGAGCTCCTCGATGGCCAGGCAGAGCGAGGTGAACGGGCCGTCCTCGGGGTCGAGCCCGGCGCCGCCGTACTCCTCGGGCGCGGTGAGCCCGAAGAGCCCGAGCTCGCCCATCGCCTGGACGACCTCGGTCGGGAAGTGGTGGGCCTTGTCCCAGGCCGCCACGTGCGGCGCGATCCGGTCCTCCGCGAAGCCGCGGACGGTACGCCGGAACTCCTCGTGCTCACGCGACAGCTCAAAGCTCATGCGCCGCAGACTAGCGCGGGTGGTTAACGATTGTTAACCCCTGGCGGCCGCCCGAACCGCGGCCGATGCCCCGGCGTACCCTCGGGTCCATGTTCAAGATCATGCTCGCGCTGCACCTCCTCGCCGCGATCTTCGCGATCGGCCCGCTGGTCGGTGCCGCCACGACCGCCTCGCGCGGCCTCCGCACGGCCGACGGCTCGGCGACCGCGAGCGCGGCGCGCACACTGACGATCTACGGCTACGCCTCGATCGTCGTGGTCTTCTTCGGCTTCGGCCTGATGTCGGCCAAGGACCCGCACACCCACAAGGTCGCCGGCGACATGGGCGACGTGTGGATCTGGCTGTCCATCGTGATCTGGCTGGTCACCCTCGGCCTGCTCTTCGGCGTCGTCGTCCCCGCCCTGAAGCAGGCGACCAACGCGATCACCGGCGGCTCGGCCGCCGGCTCCCTGGGCTCGGCGACCGGCAAGGTCGCGGCCTGCGGCGGCGTCATCGCCCTGCTGTACGCCGTCATCGTCTTCCTGATGGTCTACCGGCCCGGCTCCTGAGCCGGGACAGCCAACTGTCAGCACCCGAAGGGGTCGGTCGATCCGAGGCCGGCCCCTTCGTCGTACCTGCCTGCTCCTACCTGCCCACATAGGGGTCCGCGGGCGAGCAGGATGCCGAGGCGCCCTAGACTGCCCAGCGGCTCGAGTCAGCCGAACCGACGAGGAGAGTTGCGTGCCCGAGATCAAGCCGTTGCAGAAGGTTCTCATCGCCAACCGTGGCGAGATCGCGGTTCGCGTGATCCGCGCGTGCAAGGACGCCGGTATCGGCTCCGTCGCGGTGTACGCCGAGCCCGACCGCGACGCCCTGCACGTCCGACTGGCCGACGAGGCGTACTCCCTCGACGGCTCGACGCCCGGTGACTCCTACCTGGTGATCGAGAAGATCGTCGACGTCGCGAAGCGCTCCGGCGCCGACTCCGTCCACCCCGGCTACGGCTTCCTCGCCGAGAACGCCGACTTCGCCCAGGCCGTCCTCGACGCCGGCCTGATCTGGATCGGCCCCTCGCCACAGGCCATCGAGGCCCTCGGCGACAAGGCGAAGGCCAAGCACATCGCCGACAAGGCGAACGCGCCGCTGGCCCCCGGCACCAAGGACCCGGTCAAGGACGCCGACGAGGTCGTCGCCTTCGCCAAGGACAACGGCCTGCCGGTCGCCATCAAGGCGGTCTTCGGCGGCGGCGGGCGTGGCCTCAAGGTCGCCCGCACCATCGAGGAGATCCCGGACGCCTACGAGTCGGCCGTCCGCGAGGCGGTCTCCGCCTTCGGCCGCGGCGAGTGCCTGGTCGAGAAGTTCCTCGACAAGCCGCGCCACGTCGAGACCCAGTGCCTGGCCGACAAGCACGGCAACGTCGTGGTGGTATCCACCCGCGACTGCTCGCTGCAGCGCCGGAACCAGAAGCTGGTCGAGGAGGCGCCCGCGCCGTTCCTGTCCGACGAGCAGATGAGCGAGCTGTACGAGTCGTCCAAGCGCATCCTGCGCGAGGCGGGCTACTACGGCGCCGGCACGTGTGAGTTCCTGGTCGCCCAGGACGGCACCATCTCCTTCCTCGAGGTCAACACCCGCCTCCAGGTCGAGCACTGCGTCTCCGAGGAGGTCACCGGCCTGGACCTGGTCCGCGAGATGTTCCGCATCGCCGCCGGCGAGGAGCTCGGGTACGACGACCCGGAGATCCGCGGCCACTCGATCGAGTTCCGCATCAACGCCGAGGACGGCGGCGCGAACTTCATGCCCGCCCCCGGCACGCTGACCGAGTGGGCTCCCCCGCAGGGCCCCGGCATCCGCGTCGACGGCGGCTACGAGAACGGCGAGACCATCCCGGGCTCGTTCGACTCCCTCATCGCCAAGCTGATCGTCACCGGCCGCGACCGCACCCAGGCGCTGGAGCGCTCGCGCCGCGCGCTCGACGAGTTCCGTGTCGACGGCATGCCCACGGTCATCCCGTTCCACCGCTCGGTCGTCTCCGACCCGGCGTACGTCGGCGCCTCGAACCCGTCGGGCGAGGGCTCCTTCGACGTCTACACCCAGTGGATCGAGACCGACTACGACAACCAGATCAAGCCCTTCTCCGGCACCGCCGGCGAGGCGGACGAGGACGGCGAGCGCCAGAAGGTCGTGGTCGAGGTCGGCGGCAAGCGCGTCGAGGTCGTCCTGCCCGCCGGCGTCGGTGCCCTCGGCGGCGGTGCCACCGCGGCCGGTCCGAAGAAGCCCGCCCGCAAGGCCGGCAAGAAGGCCGGCGCCGCGGCCTCCGGCGACTCGGTCACCAGCCCCATGCAGGGCACCATCGTCAAGGTCGTCGTCGAGGAGGGCCAGGAGGTCGCCGAGGGCGACGCCGTGGTCGTCATCGAGGCGATGAAGATGGAGCAGCCCCTCAAGGCCCACAAGGCGGGTGTCGTCACCGGCCTCAAGGCCGAGGTCGGCGCCACCGTCGCCAACGGCGAGGTCATCTGCGAGGTCAAGGACGCCTGAGGTCTGGCGGCCCCGGGCCTGGCGGCCCTGAGTCCGGCGGCCCTGGGGTCGTGTGCCTGAGACATCGGAATTCCGGCGTCTCAGGCACACAACCCGACGACGCCGACCGAGGCCCCATCGCGGACACCGAGTCGTGTGCCCCAGGCATCGAAATACCGCTGCCTCAGGCACACGACCCCGGCTGGGCCGATAACCCGTCAGCCGTCAGCCGGCGAGGCCCAGCACGCCCGCCAGCGCGGCGAGGTGGTGCTCGAAGAGCGCCTCGGGGTCCCCGAGCCGGTCGGGGCCGTACTGCCCGAAGACCTCGAAGCCGACCGCGCCGAACAGGCTGGACCAGACCGTCACCCCGCGCACCAGCACGGCGTCGGGCAGGTCGATCTCGAACTGGCTGCGGATCCCGTCGAGGCCGGTCGCGAGCGGCTTGCCGATCCGCCCGACCTGGGGCAGGTCGAGCTCACCGACGGCGTGGGCGGCCGCGGCGATCTCCAGCATCAGGCGGGGCACCCGCGTGCCCGGGGCCGTGGTCTGCTCGCCCGGCGCCGCGTAGCCGGGCACCGGCCCGCCGAACAGCAGCGCGTACGTCGCCGGCTCGGTCAGGGCCCACGACCGGACCGCCCTGCCCAGAGCGAAGAACCTCTCCCGGTGGCGCCGGGCCGGGACGGCGGCGACCGCCGCGTCGACGGCGTCGCCGAGCTCGTCGTACCCCTGGACGAGGAGGAGGGTCAGCAGCTCGTCGCGGCTCCTGACGTACCGGTAGACCGCCGACGACACGACGCCGAGGTCGCGCGCGACGGCCCGCAACGACAGCGCGGCAGCGCCGTGGAGCGCGAGGTGCTCGCGGCCGATGCGGGTGATCTCGTCCATGGTCCGCGCCCGGGCGCGGTCACGCGGGGTGGTCATGACGGCATCTTACAGAGCATCGCCCGAAAAAGTGAGCACCGCTCTTGCATTTCCTTCGGAGCGGTGACACTCTCATCCCGAGAGCACTGCTCTCTTTCCGCCCGGACCCCGAGGAGAAGCCCATGTCCGTCCACGTCGTCACCGGCGCCGGCCCCGTCGGCACCACCGTCGCCCTTCAGCTCGCCGAGGCCGGCGAGCACGTCCGCGTCCTCACCCGCTCGGGCAGCGGACCCGAGCACCCGCTCGTCGAGCGCCGCCGCGTCGACGTGTCCCGGTCCGATCGACTCGGCGCCGCGCTCGCCGGCGCTGTGACCGTCCACCACTGCATCCACGCGTCGGCGTACGCCGCGGCGGCCTGGCGCGCCGAGCTGCCGGCGGCCGAGAGGACCGTGCTCGAGGCGGCCGGTCGCGTGGGAGCGGTCGTCGTCTTCCCCGAGAGCCTGTACTCCTACGGCCGCGTCACCGGCCCGATGACCGAGGAGACGCCGCGGGACGCGGACTTCGGCAAGCCCGCGATCCGGGCCGAGCTGCTCGGTGCCCGGGCGGCATCGCCGACACCGACCGTGAGCGTCGCCGCCTCCGACTTCTTCGGGCCCCACGTCCGCGGCGCCCACGGCGGCGAGCGGCTGATCCCGACGGTGCTCGCCGGTCGCACCATGCGCGTGCTCGGCAGCGCCGACCAGCCGCATTCCTGGACCTACGTCCCCGATCTCGCCGCCGCGATGATCCGGGCCGCGGCAACTCCCGCGCTGCACGACACCTTCCTGCTCGCGCCGACCGCTCCCCCGCTGACCCAGCGCGAGCTCGTCGCGGCCGTGGCGAAGGCGGGCGGCGTCCCGGTCCCGAAGGTCGGCGTCATCCCCGCCGGCCTGCTCCGCGCGATCGGCACGGTCCACGGCGCCACCCGCGAGATCGCCGAGATGTCCTACCAGTTCACCGCGCCGTTCGTGCTCGACTCATCACGCAGCGAGCGGCTGCTCGGGCTGGCTCCGACACCCGTCGACGACGCGATGAGGGCCACCGTCTCCTGGTGGGCAGAGCAGGCCTGACACCGCCGGGGTCAAATCGCGACCGACCTCGGCATCGGCCGGTGCTCGGGCAGCCGCCCGTCGAACCGTACGGCGCACGCCCGGCCGGCCGCCTTCGCCTGGTAGAGCGCGACGTCGGCCCGTGTGACCACGGCGCCCAGGTCGGTGGACCCGTCGACCGGCGCGACGCCGAAGCTCGCGGTCGGGGGCGCGACGGCCTGCGCGGTCGCCGGCGGAGTGGTGGCCAGCCGAACCGCGATCTCCTCGACGATGTGGTCGGCCAGCCGGTCGTCGTACAGCAGGACGGCGAACTCGTCGCCCCCGAGCCGCCCGACCAGACCGTCGCCGCCGACGGTGAGCCGGCACACCTCGGCGAACGCGAGCAGCGCCCGGTCGCCGGCGTCGTGGCCGAACGTGTCGTTGAGCTCCTTGAAGTTGTCCAGGTCGGCGACCACGACCGCACCGTGGGCGCCGGTCGTCCCGGCATCGATCTCGACCTGGGCGCGCCGCAGGAACTCCGTCCGGTTCAGCAGCCCGGTCATGCCGTCGGTGTTCGCGCGCTCGCGCAGCTCCGAGGCCTGCTGCTCGTGGCTCAGCGCCGACATGCTGAAAGTGACGACCACGAGCAGGATGAGCGTCAGCATCGTCGTGACCTGCGGCCCGAAGCCCGCCACGAAGACCCGCGACTGCGAGCCGAGGGCGATGAACACCGCGGTCCGTACGACGTAGTACACCGCGATGACGGTCGAGACCCCCATGATCGACCGCAGCGAGAAGAGGTACGACGCCCGCACGACCACGCGACGGCGCTCGGCCCGCAGCGCCCCCGCCAGCTCGTACGCCGACAGCCCGATCATCACCGTCATCGCCAGCAGGTAGAAGGCGCCGCCGGCCCAGACGTCGTGCGCCGGGTCGTCGATCGCGGACAGCAGCCAGACCACCAGCGGCGGCGCGAGCAGCTGCCAGCACGGCACCCGGCGGTCGCGCAGCGAGCCGGCACCCGCCCAGACGAACGCCATCGCGAGCACACCGACGAGGTTGCCGAGCGGGTTGGCGACGGCCTGCAGCGGCGTGCCGTCGAGCACCCACAGGAGCGCGGCCACCATGAAGCTGGCGAGCGAGAGGCACCACCACCGGCTGTACGCCGACCGGGTCGACCGATAGGTCACGCCGTAGAACAGGACCAGCACGCAGCCCGAGATCACCGCGAAGGTGATGCGCAAGGTCATGACGTCCACGGTCGTCAGGCTAGGACCGCGTCACCACAGGTCGAGAAGGATCGCGCAACACCACGCGAAGTCCGACCGAAGGGGCAGGCGCAGATGGTCCTTCCGGGTCATCCCGCGGCCCGGACCGACGTGATCAGGCCAGGTGGAACCAGGTGGAGCGCAGCCCCAGCGCGATCCGGAAGGCGTCGCCCGAGACCGTCACGGTCTTCTTCGACCCGACCACCCGCATCGTGATCACCCGGCCGCCCCACGAGCCGTGGCCGTCGCGCTTGACGAAGGCCAGCCTCTGGAAGGCGCCGATGCTCGGGTATGCCTTGTCGATCGCGGTGGCCCTGATGGTCACGTGCCAGTCGCGGTAGGGGTTGCCCGACCACGGGTCGTACGGGTCCTTCTTGGCCGGGAGGTAGGGGAAGCCGCCCGCGGCGGTCCAGCCGCCGTTGCTGGCCGAGAACTGCGCGAAGGCGGGCTTGCCGCCGGACAGCCGCACCTGGTGCGCGGTCGCCTTCACGGCGGCGTTCGAGGCGGCGGCCTCGGCCGAGGCTCCGCCGTACACCTGGCAGGAGGCGGTGTCGCAGATCTGGTAGTGCTTGCTGATCGGGTGGCTGCGCTCGTACGCCGCGTAGGTGCGCGCCGCGACCGCCTGCGAGCGTACGGCGGCGGGGTCCCACGATGCCGGCATCTCCTGCGGCACGACGCCGTGGAGGTAGGTCTCCAGCGACAGCACGTTGACCGTGTCGCGCTTCGTGCCGCCCGCCGAGCGGAGCGTGCCGTGATAGGTCCGCGAGCCGCCCTTGAAGTAGAGCCGCACGGGCGCGCCGCCCGCGCCGAACTCGGCGGGACCCTTGACCGTGCGGACCTTCTGCCAGCTGTTCACCAGCACCTGCAGCTGGCTGTCGGCTCCCTTGTCCGCCGGGACGATGCGCCAGCGCCTGGCGCCGGAGTGCGCGAGGTGCCACGTGCGCTTGGTCACCAGCGAGTGCAGCGTCAGACCGGTCCGGGCGCCGACGACGACGTCGTTGGAGGTGTTCTCGCTGATCTGCACCGACACCGAGCCGGCGGCAGTCCCCCAGGCCGTGTGCGGGTAGTAGAACGCGATGATCTGGCGGTAGCTCCTGCCCTGGCGCGCGGCGCCCTGGGCGCCGTACTGCGACATCCCGTGGCCGTGGCCGTATCCGCGGCCCTCCAGGCGCACCGACGTGGCCGCCGTGCGCGCCGCGGTGTGGCCCGTTCCGCCGGTCGTGCTGCCCGAGCTCCCCGACTGCGAGGCGTACGACGGAGCGACCGCGCCGGCACCGGCGAGTGCCAGCGCAGCGGTCAGGGCGAGCGTGGGGAAGGACCGGCGCATCCCACGAGGGTAAGCAGATCGGTACGGTCGAATTCAAACCCTGCGGCGATTCGCCCTAGGATTTGTGCCCATGAGCGACATCCAGGACACCTCGGCACCGGAGACGACGCAGGCCAGCGGCAGCGTCGTCGCCGTACCCGACAAGCCGGCGCTGGAGGGCCTGGAGGAGAAGTGGGCGGCCCGCTGGAAGGACCAGGGCACCTATCGGTTCGACCGCACCCAGCCGCGGGAGAACGTCTACTCCATCGACACGCCCCCGCCGACCGTCTCCGGCTCGCTGCACGTCGGCCACGTGTTCTCCTACACGCACACCGACGTCATCGCCCGCTACCAGCGGATGACCGGCAAGTCGGTCTTCTACCCGATGGGCTGGGACGACAACGGCCTCCCGACCGAGCGCCGCGTCCAGAACTACTACGGCGTGCGCTGCGACCCGTCGCTCCCCTACGACGAGTCGTTCGAGCCGCCGGAGAAGCCGGACCCGAAGAGGCAGGTCCCCATCTCGCGCCCGAACTTCATCGAGCTGTGCGAGCGGCTCGTCGAGCAGGACGAGCAGGTCTTCGAGGAGCTGTGGCGCACCCTCGGCCTGTCGGTCGACTGGGACACGACGTACACCACGATCGGCAAGCGCGCGCAGGCCGTGAGCCAGCGCGCGTTCCTGCACAACCTCGCCCGCGGCGAGGCCTACCTGCAGGAGGCGCCGACGCTCTGGGACGTCACCTTCCAGACCGCGGTCGCCCAGGCCGAGCTCGAGGCGCGCGACTACCCCGGCGCCTACCACCGCGTGGCCTACCACCTCAACAACACGGCCGACGGCACTGCTGGTCAGAGGGTGTACGTCGAGACGACCCGGCCCGAGCTCATCGCGAGCGCCGTCGCGCTGATCGCGCACCCGGACGACGAGCGCTACCAGCCGCTGTTCGGCACCACCGTGAGCTCGCCGGTCTTCGGCGTCGAGATCCCGGTGCTGCCCCACCCCGCGGCGGAGATGGACAAGGGCGCCGGCATCGCGATGTGCTGCACCTTCGGTGACCTCACCGACGTCCAGTGGTGGCGCGAGCTGCGGCTGCCGGTCCGCACCGTCATCGGCCGCGACGGCCGCTTCAACCGCGAGACGCCCGAGTGGCTGGCCTCGGAGGCCGCGTCGGCGGCGTACGAGGACCTCAAGGGCAAGACCGTCCACTCCGCCCGCGAGGCGATGGTCGCCAAGCTCAAGGAGACCGGCGACCTCGACGGCGCCCCGAAGCCGACCCAGCGGATGGCGAACTTCTACGAGAAGGGCGACAAGCCGCTCGAGATCGTCTCGACCCGCCAGTGGTACATCCGCAACGGCGGTCGCGACGCGGCCACCCGCGACGCGATGCTCGCCCGCGGTGCCGAGATCGACTGGATCCCCGCCCACATGAAGCACCGCTTCGACAACTGGGTCGGCGGACTCAACGGCGACTGGCTGATCAGCCGCCAGCGCTTCTTCGGCATCCCGTTCCCTATCTGGTACTCCCTCGACGCCGACGGCGAGCCCGACTACGACAAGCCGCTGCTGCCGACCGAGGCCGAGCTGCCGGTCGACCCGTCCACGACCGCCCCCACGGGCTACACCGAGGACCAGCGCGGCAAGCCCGGCGGCTTCATCGGCGACCCCGACGTGATGGACACCTGGGCGACCTCGTCGCTCTCGCCGCACATCGCCGGCGGCTGGTCGACCGACGAGGACCTGTGGCAGCGGGTCTTCCCGATGGACCTCTGCACCCACGCGCACGACATCATCCGCACCTGGCTGTTCTCCCGCGTCGTCCGCGCGCACTTCGAGAACGGCGTGGTCCCGTGGTCGCACGCCATGATCTCCGGCTTCATCGTCGACCCCGACCGCAAGAAGATGTCGAAGTCCAAGGGCAACGTCGTCGTCCCGAACGAGATCCTCGACAAGTACGGCGCCGACGCCGTCCGCTGGCGCGCGGCCATCGCCCGCCCCGGGCTGGACTCGCCCTTCGACGAGACCCAGATGAAGGTCGGCCGCCGGCTGGCCATGAAGGTCCTCAACGCCTCCAACTTCGTGCTCGGCCGCGTCGGCGCCTCCGAGTTCAGCGCCGCGGCCGTGAGCGAGCCCGTGGACGCCGCCCTCATCGGCCGGCTGGCGGGCGTCGTCCGCAAGGCGACCGAGGCGTTCGAGACCTACGACTACACGACCGCTCTCGAGGTCTCGGAGAAGTTCTTCTGGGAGTTCTGCGACGACTACGTCGAGCTGGTCAAGGAGCGCGCGTACGACGAGGACGGCGGCTTCGCCTCCGACAGCGCCCGCGCGACCCTGGCCTTCGCCCTCCAGGTCCAGCTGCGGCTCCTGGCGCCGTTCCTGCCCTACGTGACCGAGGAGGTCTGGTCGTGGTGGCAGGAGGGCTCGGTCCACCGCGCCGCGTGGCCGACCGTCACCGAGCTGGGCTCGGCCGCCGCGAGCGACGGCTCCACCATCGACGCGGTCGCCGCCGCCCTGTCCGGCATCCGTGGCGCCAAGTCGCAGGCCAAGGTCAAGATGCGCACCCCGCTCTCCCGGGTCGAGATCACCGGTCCGGCGAACCTCGTCGCGCACGCCGAGGCGGCCGAGTCCGACCTCCGCCGGGCCGGCAGCGTCACCGGCGACCTCGTCTTCACCACCGACCATGCGCTCACCGAGCTCACGGTCACCGCCGAGATCGCCGACGAGTCCTGATCCGGAGGGCCGGGGGCCGGGCCGCGCAGCTCCACGCGGGTAGCGTCGGGATCTGAGCCGTTCCCGACCGGAGAGGAATCACCATGACCAGCCCCGCCCGCATGCTCGCCCGCCTGCTCACCGGAGGCACCTACGCCGTCCTCGGCCTCGACGCCCTCCGCACGCCCGGCGGCCGCGTCGACGTCGCCGGTCCCACGCTCGACACGATGCGCCAGGCCGTCCCGCTGCCCGAGGACGACGAGCTCCTCGTGCGGGCGAACGCCGCGGTCCAGACGGTCGCGGGTGCGACGCTCGCCGTCGGCGTGCTCCCCCGCCTCTCCGCGCTGGGCCTGATCGGCTCGCTGGTGCCGACCACGCTCGCCGGGCACGCGTTCTGGAAGATCGAGGACCCCGCCGCTCGCAAGAACCAGCAGGTCCAGTTCACCAAGAACATGGCGATGCTCGGCGGCCTCGTCTACGTCGCGCTCGACCGCAGGAAGGCCAAGCCGGCCGACTGACGCTCCCCGACGCTCCGGCCACAGGTGTATGTTGTGGTGTATGCAGCGCACCAACATCTACCTCGAGGACAGGCAGACCGCCGCCCTCGATCGGATGGCCGCCGATGAGGGCGTCTCGCGCGCCGAGCTGATCCGCCGGATCATCGACGACCGGCTGGCAGGCACGAGCGAGGACGTCGAGGTCGACCTGTTCTGGATCGACGCCTCGTTCGGCATCGATGCCGGCCTCGGTCTCCCCGACCGTGGCCCCGACGAGCGCGCCGCACATCTCGATCGTGTCCGCCGGGCCACCCCGTGATCCTCGTCGACAGCGACGTCCTCATCGCCCATCTGCGCGGCGTGGTGGCCGCGCGTGACTGGCTGATGGGGACCCGCCGCCACGCACCGCTCGCGATCAGCGTCCTGACCATCACCGAGATCACCGGCGGCATACGGACCGACGAGCGGCGCGAGACCTGGGGCCTGCTCGCCCGGCTCCACGTCGAGCCCGTCACCGAGACCGTCGCGCGACGCGCAGGCGAGCTCATGCGTACCTATCGGCGCAGCCACCGCGGGATCGGCACCGTCGACTACCTCCTCGCCGCCACCGCCGACGTCAACGGCTACGACCTCGCCACCCTCAACGTGAAGCACTTCCCGATGTTCGACGGGCTGCGGGCGCCGTTCGAGCTCGGCTGATCCGGTCAGCGGTGCCAGAGGACCCGGTTGCGCACCCGTCCGTCGAGGAAGCCGATCAGCCGGCCGTCGCCGCGCGGCCCCTTGCCGGCGACCACGACGGTGACCGGCTGGCGGCCGGCGTACCTGTCGATCTCCACGCTGATCGCCTTCTCGGACGCGCCCAGCCAGTGCTGGAGCCGGTGCACCAGGCCCTCGACCGCGGCGGCGTGGACCGTGCGGATGTCGAAGGCGACCGCGCCGCTGCCGGTCTCGCCGGTCTCGTCCTGCAGCGGGACTCCGCGCTGCCCCGACCACACCCAGTCGCGCTGGTAGCGGCCGCTGCTGGGCTGCACCCACACGTCCGCGCCGTGCGGGTGGAGGTCGATCTCCTGGACCCACGGGCTGTCGACCTGTCGACCGAGCAGCTGCCGGAGCTCTGCGAGGCCGTCGGCGCTCCACGTGACCGGCCGGGAGTCGGCCGGCGGCACCGCCTTCGCGGACGGGCGGACGGGTGCCACGCCCACGCGCTGCCCCACCGCCGGCGCGGGCGGCTGGTCCTGCGCGCCCTGGTGGCCGCTCGCAGCCACCCCGACGGTCACGATGGCGGCGACGGCGATCGCACCGGCGACGAGCGGCAGCATCGACCGGCGCGGCCCCGCCTCCTCCGACGGGCCGTCGTCGGTCTCGACGTCCGGCGACGGCGGGCGGTACGACGAGGGCGGCTGGTACCGGGACCAGCGCCGCCCGGGCCCGGACTGCTCGCTCAGGCGGACTTCTTCTTCGGCTTGCGCAGCACGAGGTCGGGCTCGACCTCGTCGTCGACGACCTCGCGGGTGACGATGACCTTCTCCACGTCACCGCGGGAGGGCACGTCGTACATCGCGTAGAGGAGCGTCTCCTCGATGATCGCGCGCAGACCGCGGGCGCCGGTCTGGCGCTCGAGGGCCTTGTCGGCGATCGCCTCGATGGCGTCGTCGGTGAACTCCAGCTCGACACCGTCGAGCTCGAAGAGCTTGTGGTACTGCTTCACCAGCGCGTTGCGTGGCTCGGTGAGGATCTGGACCAGCGCCTCGCGGTCGAGCTTGTTCACGCTCGCGATCATCGGCAGGCGTCCGATGAACTCGGGGATCAGGCCGAACTTGGTGAGGTCCTCGGGGCGCACCTGTGCGAGCAGGTCCTCGGCCTCCTGCTCGGCCTTGCCGTGCACCTCGGCGGTGAAGCCGAGGGTCTTCTTGCCCACGCGCTGCTCGATGATGTGCTCGAGGCCCGCGAACGCACCACCCACGACGAACAGGATGTTCGTGGTGTCGATCTGGATGAACTCCTGGTGCGGATGCTTGCGACCGCCCTGCGGCGGGACCGAGGCGGTGGTGCCCTCGATGATCTTCAGCAGCGCCTGCTGGACGCCCTCGCCGGAGACGTCGCGGGTGATCGACGGGTTCTCGGCCTTGCGGGCCACCTTGTCGATCTCGTCGATGTAGATGATGCCGGTCTCGGCCTTCTTGACGTCGTAGTCGGCGGCCTGGATCAGCTTGAGCAGGATGTTCTCGACGTCCTCACCGACGTAGCCGGCCTCGGTCAGGGCCGTGGCGTCGGCGATCGCGAAGGGGACGTTGAGCATCCGCGCCAGCGTCTGGGCGAGGTAGGTCTTGCCGCAGCCGGTCGGGCCGATCACCAGGATGTTGGACTTGGCGACCTCGACGTTCTCGTCCTTGGTGTGCTTGCCGCTCACCGGCGAGACGCCCGCCTGGACCCGCTTGTAGTGGTTGTAGACCGCCACCGCGAGGGTCTTCTTCGCCTGCTCCTGGCCGATGACGTAGGAGTTCAGGAACTCGAAGATCTCCTTGGGCTTCGGCAGCTCGGCGAGCTCGACCTCGGAGCCCTCGGCGAGCTCCTCCTCGATGATCTCGTTGCAGAGATCGATGCACTCGTCGCAGATGTAGACGCCGGGCCCGGCGATCAGCTTCTTGACCTGCTTCTGGCTCTTTCCGCAGAAAGAGCACTTCAGCAGGTCGCCTCCGTCACCGATGCGAGCCACGTGCGGTCCTCCTTGGGTGTGAACTCCCCGACGGTACCCCGAGCCGCGCCCCGAGGGGAGCGAGACACGGGGAGTACGCCGGGGTGCTCGTCTTCATCTGGTCGTTCGGTGTGTCCGGTCAGGACCCGGTCAGGGCGGGCGGCTTGAGCGACTCCAGGACGGAGTCGATCAGGCCGTACTCGATGGCCTGGTCGGCGGTGAGGATCTTGTCGCGCTCGATGTCGCGACTCACCTCCTCGATCGGCTTCCCGGTGTGATCGGCGATCATCTTCTCCAGCTGCTCGCGCATCCGGAGGATCTCGTTGGCCTGGATCTCGATGTCGGAGGTCTGGCCGAAGGTGCCCTCGGTGTAGGGCTGGTGGATCAGGATCCGGCTGTTGGGCAGCGCCAGCCGCTTGCCGTGGGTGCCGGCGCCGAGCAGGATCGCGGCGGCCGACGCGGCCTGACCGATGCAGACCGTCTGCACGTCGGGCTTGATGAACTGCATCGTGTCGTAGATCGCCGCGCAGGCGGTGAAGGAGCCGCCGGGGCTGTTGATGTAGATGCTGATGTCCTGGTCGGGGTTCATCGACTGCAGGCACAGCAGCTGTGCGATCACGGCGTTCGCGACGTCGTCGGAGATCGGCGTGCCGAGGTAGATGATCCGGTCCTCGAAGAGCTTGCCGTAGGGGTCGATCCGGCGGAAGCCGTACGACGTCCGCTCCTCCCACTGGGGGATGTAGTAGTTCATGTTCGACCTCTCAGTCCTTCTTGTGGGCCGGGCGGCCTTCGTCGGTTGCTTCGCGGGCGTTCTTGATGACCTTGTCGACCAGGCCGTACTCGAGCGCCTGGTCGGCGGTGAACCAGCGGTCACGGTCGGCGTCCTCGGTGATCTGCTCGACCGTCTGACCGGTGTGCTCGGCGATCAGCTCGAGCAGGACCTTCTTGATGTGCAGCGACTGCTGCGCCTGGATCTTGATGTCCGAGGCGGAGCCGCCCATGCCGGAGGAGGGCTGGTGCATCATGATCCGCGCGTGCGGGAGGGCGTAGCGCTTGCCCTTGGCGCCGGCGCACAGCAGGAACTGGCCCATCGACGCGGCCAGGCCCATGCCCACGGTCGCGACGTCGTTGGGGATGTAGTTCATCGTGTCGTAGATCGCCATGCCGGCGTCGACGGAGCCACCGGGGCTGTTGATGTGCAGGAAGATGTCGGCCTCGGGGTCCTCGGCCGAGAGCAGCAGGAGCTGGGCGCAGATCGCGTTGGCGTTCTGGTCGCGCACCTCGGAGCCCAGGAAGACGATCCGCTCCTTGAGCAGGCGGCTGTAGATGTTGTCGTCGAGGAAGCTCATGCCCGACGCCTCGGACATCCGGGGCTGGGTGGTCTCGGAATTCTGGCTCACGGAGGCGAGGCTAGCCGTCGGAGGCGCCGGATCCACGCGAGAACGGCCGCTGTTCGCCGACAGCGGATTCGGGGGTACGACGTCAGGCCAGCCACCGACGCAGCGCGTCGTGGACATCGGGGTGGTTGAGCACGGCGAAGTGGTCGGCCCGGCCGACGTGCAGCACCTCGGCGTCGGGGAAGAGCTCACGGCCGCCCCGGTCGCGGCCGAACGCCGACCGCGGCGTGACCAGCAGGTCGCCGATGACGCGGGCGACCGGATGACGCTCGGATCGGGTCAGGGTGGCGCTGACCAGCCGGTAGCGGGCGTGCGGCAGCGGTGGCACGTCCTCGGCGAGACCGAGGATCAGGTCGCGGATGCCCTGGCCCTGACGGTCGATGATCCGGCCGAAGGCGGCGACCTCGGGCAGCCGGGCCAGGCCGCGGCTGGCGTGGTCGGCGCCGATCGCGAACCACGAGCCGAGGTGCGGGGTCGAGAGGGTGACGACGTCGCTGACCAGGTCGGACCAGGCGGTGCCGCCCGCCTCGGCCTGGACCGCGGAAGCCGCGCGCATGATGAGCCCGCCCATCGAGTGGCCGACCAGGACGATGCGCTCGACCGGAACCGGCCAGGACTCGGTCAGCCGCTGCAGCAGCGCGGTCAGGGCTGCGCCGTTCTCGCGCAGGCCGAGGCCGGTGTTCGCGCGCAGCAGCACCGGCGTCCAGCCGTCCGCGGCCAGCGCCTCGGGGTAGGTCGTGCCGACCCGGTCGCGGTGGATCCGCCACGCGGCCTCGTCCTCGCACAGCCCGTGCAGGAAGACCACGACCCTGCCGGTGGCCGCCGGGAACGCCTCCGCCACCGCGGCGGTGTCGTGCACGTCGACGTCACGACCCTCGTGCCGCACGGCCATCGGGATCGCCATCTGCGGACGGTCGCGCAGCAGCTCGTCACCGATCAGTCCGTTGACGGCGGCGCTGAGGAACCGGCCCCACGCCTCCTGCTCCAGCCGGGGACCGATGCCGGTCTCGGCGGCCCTGTCCAGCGCCTTGCTCGCTCCGCGCAGGCCGAGCCCGATGCCGGCGTACACACCGCCGGCGATGGCGTCGTGGGCCATCTCTACCGGCGCCACGGCGGGACCGGCACCGAGGCGGACCAGGCCGTGCACGCGCCTGGAGATCGCGGTGTGCGTCGCCTGCGTGGTCGCCAGCAGGAGCTGGTCTGCCTCCTTCGCCGCGAGCGAGAGGGCGTCCAGCAGCGTCGGCCCGGTCGACTGCCTCGTGGTGGTCATCCCGCCACGGTACCCGATTCAGTGGACAGTCGTACACTCGTTGTCGCGCGGGGGCGGGTGGTCGCGCGCCGGCGCTGTAACACGTCGTCCGGCGACCTACTACGCCGTCTGCTGCTGTAGAAGGTCGCCGCAGCGGCGTGCAACAGCCGTGGACGACGTGTTACATGCGCCCCGCCGCGCCGGCCGGCCGGCCGGCGCTCCCCGCCACGCGCGACGGCCCCCGCTCGCAGTGCGAGCAGGGGCCGTCGTACGACGAACCGGGGTCAGTCCTCGGCCGGAGCCTCGGTCTCCTCGGCGGCCGCGGCCTCGGCCTCGGCGGCCGGGTCCCCGATGGTGCCGTCGGGGAGCAGGTTCTTCAGCTCCACCACGTTGCCGGAGGCGTCCTTGACGACGGCCGACTCGACCAGCTGGGCGAGGGCCTTGCCACGGCGGACCTCGGCGACCAGCTCGGGCACGTGGTTGTGCTCGAGCATGTGGTTGACGAACTCCTGCGGGTCCTGGCCGGACTGCTGGGCGCGGCGGATCATGTGCTGGGTGAGCTCGTTCTGGTCGACGCCGAGCTCCTCCTTGTCCGCGATCGCGTCGAGCAGGAACTGCGCGGCGACCGCGTCGCGGACCCGGCGCTCGAGGTCGGCCTCGAACTCCTCCTGGGTCTGCTTCTCGTCCTCGAGGTACTTCTCCAGCGTCATGCCGGCGAAGGCGAGCTGCTGCTCGACCGATTCGCGACGGGAGTTGAGCTCCTCGGTGACCAGGGTGTCGGGCAGCGGGATCTCGACCTTCTCCAGCAGCGCCTCGAGCACGGCGTCGCGGGCCGCGGCGGCCTGCTCGAGCCGCTTGCCCTTGGTCAGGCGCTCGCGGACGTCGTCCTCGAGCTCGGCCAGGGTGTCGAACTCCGAGGCGTCCTGCGCGAAGTCGTCGTCGAGCTCGGGGAGCTCCTGCTCCTGGACCTGGGAGACGGTCACGGCCACGTCGACGTCCTCGCCGACCGCGTCGCCGTTGACCAGCTGGGAGGTGAAGGTCTTGGACTCACCGGCGGTCAGGCCGACGAGTGCCTCGTCGAGGCCGTCGATCATGCCGCCCTTGCCGACCTGGTAGGAGAAGCCGCTGATCTCGGCGCCCTCGACCGGCTCGCCGTCCTTGGTGGCGGCGAGGTCGATGGTCACGAAGTCGCCGTCGGCGGCGGCGCGCTCGACCTCGGAGAGGGTGCCGAAGCGCTCGCGCAGCGCCTGCACCTGCTCCTCGACGTCCTCGTCGGTGACCTCGAGGTCCTCGACGGAGGCCTCGATGCCGTCGTACGCCGGCACCTCGAATGCGGGGAGCACGTCGAGCTCGGCGGTGAAGGACAGGCCCTCGGCGTCGTCGAGCTTGGTGACCTCGATCTCCGGCTGCGCGAGCGGGGTGAGGCTGTTCTCCTGGAGCGCCTCGGTGTAGGCCTTCGGCAGGATCTCGTTGACGGCCTCGTCCAGGACGACTCCGCGGCCGACCTGGCGGTCGATCACCTGCGGCGGGACCTTGCCGCGGCGGAAGCCGGGGACGTTGATCTGCTTCGCGATCTTCTGGTACGCCGCGTCGAGGCTCGGCTTGAGCTCCTCGAAGGGCACCTCGACGGTCAGCTTGGCCCGGGTCGGGCTCAAGGTCTCGACGGCGCTCTTCACAGGTGATCTCCTACTAGTCGGTGGGTGGGGCGGCGAGATGTCACGCCCCGGATTCAGACTGGCCCACACTACCCGCGCAGGGCTCGGGCCAGCGATTCAGCGCGGAGCGCTGGACAGCACCCGGTAGTGCGTCTGGTCCGACGGCTCCGGCTTTCCGCAGCTGGCCATCGGCTCGGCGCGCGTCTCGGCGACCACCTCGAGGTCGTACGACGACGGCCCGGCGAGGGTGATCCGCCAGCCGTCGGGACCGGTCTCGCGCACGTCGAGCACCCGCCAGTCGCCGGGCACCGGGTGGCCGGCGTACGCGTGCGCGAGCGCCGCCTGGACGTGTGCCGGGTGGCCGGTCGGACCGCGCAGCAGCTCGGGCAGCACGCGCCCGGCCTCGGTGGCCTCGACGACCCGCGTCAGCGCGCCCACGTCGACCCGGCCGTACATCGCGGCGCCGGGCGAGCCCGCCGGGACCGCCACGACGACCGGGGCGAAGCGGTGCCCGCCGGTGTGGCTGCAGCCCCACACCTGACCCGGCCGCAGCCGGTCGAGCGCCGCCGCGAGCGGCCGCGCGAAGACCGCGCAGCAGGCGTCGCGCTTGGAGTGCGTGCAGACGAGGTACGTCGGCCCCTCGGCCGGCTCGCCGACGGACGCGATCGCGTCGTCCAGCGGCAGGTCGAGCAGATCGGTGTCGTCGGCGTGCTCACCCCAGTAGGTCGTGGACGAGCCGGGCGGGCGGACGGCCCAGGAGCGTCGTACGGGGGCGGTGCGGTCGGGGCGGCGGATCGCGAGCAGCCGCAGGTCGGCGACGTCCGCGCGGTGCTGCAGCGCGGCGGCCACGTCGTGGTCGAGGTCGGAGTCGGCCAGCCCCTGCCTCCCCCAGGCACCCGGCTGCTCGACGAGCATCAGCCCGCGCTGGGCGAAGGACGTCCCGATCATGGGCTCGCCACGCTCGGCGGCCAGGACAGAGCAGTGCTCCACGTCGGGGCGACAGGACTCGAACCTGCGGTCTCCTGCTCCCAAAGCAGGCGCGCTAGCCACTACGCTACGCCCCGCGAAACCGCTCCTGACCTGCGCGAACGCACGGAAGACCGGTCTCTGGAGGGGATGACGGGAATCGAACCCGCGTAATCAGTTTGGAAGACTGAGGCTCTACCATTGAGCTACATCCCCGCGGCCCCTCGGGGCTGCGCCGACATCCTCCCACAGCGCGGCGCCCGACTCCCAAAGGCCTCAGGGCCGACGGTGGACCAGCAGCAGGGCGCGGTCATCGTCCGGTGACCCGACGGCCTTCACGAGGCGGTCGGCGAGACCGTCCCACGAGGTGCGCAGCAGCGACTCCGCCTCGCCGAGCATCGCGTCGATCCCGAGCTCGATGTCGCGCCGCGGCTCCTCCACCATGCCGTCGGTGTAGAGCAGGAGGGTGTCGCCCGGCGCGAGGTGGCCGGTCACGGCGTCGTACCGGACGTCGTCGAGCACACCCAGCACGGGCCCCTCGGTGTGCAGGATCTGCCAGCGCCCCGAGCCGGCGAGCCGCTGGGCGGCGGGCGGGTGGCCGGCGGCACGCACCTCGAAGCCACCGGTCGCGAGGTCGAGGGAGAGGTGGATCGCGGTCGCGAAGCCCTCCTCCCAGACCCGCTGGAGGAGGTACTCGTTGGTCGAGGCCAGGAAGTCCTCGGGCGGCAGGGCGCCGAGGAGCCCGCCCATCGCGCCGGAGAGCTGGAGCGCACGGGTGCCCGCGGCCTCACCCTTGCCGGACACGTCGACGACGGCGAGCTCGAGCCGGTCGCCCCGGCACTGGTGACGCGTCGTCGCCACGACGAAGTCGCCGGCGAACGAGGATCCTCCGGCCGACGCGAGGGCCGAGTCGACCAGCCAGCTCGCGGGCAGCGCGGGGATCTCGCCCTGGGCGAGGATCCGGTCGCGCAGGTCGACCAGCATCGACTCGCCCCGGATGCGTCCGACCCCGAGCCGACGCCCGGAGCCGGTGGAGACGAGGTAGACGGCGATGGTCAGGACGTACATCACCGGGATCGCCACGACGGTGCGCAGCGTGTAGTGACCCTGCAGCAGCACGGTCGAGACGGTGATGACCACCAGCATGTAGAGCGCGTACCAGGGCAGCAGCCGGTTGCTGAGCAGCAGCACCGCCGGAAGCAGCGGCAGGAACGCCAGGTTGATCGGGACAGCCTCGGGGTTGAACGCGATGCCGACGGTCGCGGCCCCGGCCACCAGCGCCAGCAGCACCGCGATGCCGCGGTCGGAGCCGAGCCACCGACCGGCGCGCCCGATCACCGCGCCGCCCGGGAGCGGAAGACCGGCTGGCACCGGCTGCACCAGAAGACGTTGCGGCCGCCGAGCACCTCGGTGCGGACCGGCCGCCCGCAGACGTGGCACGGCTGGCCGGTCCGGCGGTAGACGTAGACCTCTCCCCCGTGGTCGTCGACCCGTGGAGGGCGGCCCATCGCCTCGGGGGTGTGCTCGGGGCGCACGGTGTCGATGCGGCCGGTGCGCACCCCCTCGGCCATCAGGCCGACCAGGTCGTCCCACATCGCCTGCCACTGGCCGCTGCGCAGGGTGCGGCCCGGGCGCAGCGGATGGATGCGATGACGGAAGAGCACCTCCGCACGGTAGACGTTCCCGACCCCCGCCAGGACGGTTTGGTCCATCAGCAGCCCGCCGATCGGCGACGCGCTGCGGCCGATCCGGGCCCACGCGAGGTCCGGATCGGAGCCCTCACGGAGCGGGTCCGGGCCCGAGCGCGCCACCACGGCGTCCCGCTCCGCGGCGGTCACGAGCGCGCAGGTGGTCGCCCCGCGGAGGTCGGCGTACGCCGAGCGCGACTGGAGGCGCATGCGGACCTGGCCGACGGGCGGCGGCACCTGCTCGCCGTCGCCGAGCCCGGTGACGTCGAGCTTGCCGTAGAGGCCGAGGTGCACGTGCACGAACCGCTCGCCCTCGAACCGGACGAACAGCTGCTTGCCCCACGCGTCGGCGTCGAGCAGCAGGCCGCCGTCGAGCTGCGCGGCGGAGTCGGCGAACCGTCCCTGCGGGCTGCCGACCCGGACGTGGGATCCGCCGAAGACGTCGGTCAGCCGATCGGCCAGCCGGTGGAGGGTGTGGCCCTCGGGCATGGTGGGCGCCTACGCGTCGACGGCGGACGGCGGCAGCGGCGGGAGCTCACCGGTCGTCTCGTAGTCGGCCAGCTGGCCGATGCGGCGTACGTGGCGCTCCTCGCCGGTGAAGTCGGTGGTGAGGAAGACCTCCACCAGGCGCGTCATGACCTCGATGGTGTGCATGCGGCCACCGACCGAGACCACCCAGGCGTCGTTGTGCTCGCGCGCGAGGGCGGCGGTCTCCTCGGACCAGGCCAGCGCGGCGCGGACGCCCTTGACCTTGTTCGCAGCCATCTGCTCGCCGTTGCCGGAGCCGCCGATCACCACGCCGAGGCTGTCCATCCCCTTCGCGCGGTCGGCGACGACACCCTCGGCGGCACGCAGGCAGAAGACGGGATAGTCGTCCTGGGCGTCGTAGGCGAACGGGCCGTGGTCGACGGGCTCGTAGCCGTGCTCGGTCAGCCACGACGTCAGGTGAGACTTGAGCTCGAGTCCGGCGTGGTCGCAGCCGAGGTGTACGCGCATGGCGCTCATCCTTGCAGTTAGACGCCGTGGAGGCGGCGGGCGGCCTCGGCGATCGATCCCGAGACCGACGGGTAGACCGTGAAGGCCTGGGCCAGATCGTCGGCGGTCAGCGACTCGGCGACCGCGATCGAGACCGGGTGGATCAGCTCGCTCGCGCGCGGCCCGACCACGACGCCCCCGACGACCGTGCCGGTGCCGGGGCGGCAGAACAGCTTCACGAAGCCGTCGCTGACACCCTGCATCTTGGCGCGCGGGTTGCCGGCCAGCGCCAGGGTGACGCTCTCGGCGACCACGTCGCCGTCGTCGATGGCGCGCTGGGAGCAGCCGACGGTGGCGATCTCGGGCGCGGTGAAGACGTTGGAGGCGACCTTGCGGAGGTCCAGCGGAGCCACCGCGTCGCCGAGGAAGTGCCACATCGCGATGCGGCCCTGCATGGCCGCAACCGAGGCGAGCATCAGAACGCCGGTGCAGTCGCCGGCGGCGTACACGCCGCGGGCGGAGGTGCGGGAGACCTTGTCGACGCGGATGAAGCCGCCCTCGTCGACCTCGACGCCCGCGCCGGCCAGGCCGAGGTCCTCGGTGTTCGGCACCGAGCCCAGCGCGAGGATGCAGTGGCTGCCGGTCACCGTGCGGCCGTCGGTGAGGGTGACCGTGACGGCGTTGCCCTCGCGGCCGACCGACTGCATCCGCGACCGGCCGAGCACGGTCATGCCCTTGCGGGTGACGACGTCCTCGAGGACGCCCGCGGCGTCGGCGTCCTCGCCGGGCAGCACGCGGTCGCGGCTGCTGACCAGGGTCACCGGGATGCCGAGGGCGAGGTAGGCGCTGGCGAACTCCAGGCCGGTGACGCCCGAACCGACCACGATCAGCTCGGTCGGCGTCTCGTCGAGGTCGTAGACCTGCTCCCAGGTGAGGATCCGCTCGCCGTCGGGCTGGGCGGACGGCAGGGTGCGCGGGCTCGCGCCCGTCGCGAGGAGCACGGCGTCCGCCTCGAGCGTCTCGGTGCCGCCGGAGGCCAGCTCGGCCACGACCCGGCCCGGGCCGTCGAGGCGACCGCGGCCCCGCAGGATGGCGATGCCGTTGCGGCCGAGCCGCGACTCGATGTCGTCGGACTGAGCCTGCGCGAGCGCCTTGACACGCTTGTTGACCTGCATCAGGTCGACGTGGATCCCCTCGGACGGCCCGTCGTGCAGGCTCAGCCCTATGTCCTCGGCGCGGGACACCTCGGTCATCAGCTCCGCCGCGGCGATCAGGGTCTTGCTCGGGACGCAGTCGGTGAGCACCGCCGAGCCGCCCAGACCGTCGGTGTCGACCACCGTCACATGGGCGCCGAGCTGGCTCGCGACGAGCGCCGACTCGTAGCCGCCCGGACCGCCCCCGATGATGACCACACGCTCCATGGCGGCCATTGTGCCGGGTCCGGTCCGGGTCGGCGACAGCGAGGCGACCGCGGCGCCGGACCCGGCACGAGGACCCCGTAGTGTCCGAGCCATGTCGGACGCCGGAGCCTCCCGAGCCCTGCGGGTCGTCGCGGTTCCGCTGATGCTGCTCGCCGGCGCCCTGGTCGCCCTGCAGTCCCAGATCAACGGCCACCTGGCGCATCGGATGGGCACCGGGCCGCGTGCCGGGTTCGGGGCCGCCCTGGTCAGCTTCGCGATCGGGCTGGTCGTCGTCGGGGTCGTCGTGGTGCTGCGTGCCGGCCACCGCGCGGGCCTGCTGTCGCTGGTGCGGGCCGTCCGCGAGCACCGGATCGGCCCCGCGATGATGATCGGCGGCCTGTTCGGCGCGTTCGTCGTCGCCTGCCAGGGCCTGACCGTCACGACGATCGGCGTCGCGGTCTTCAGCGTCGCCCTGACCGCCGGCCAGGCGACCAGCGCGCTGGCCGTCGACCACCTCGGCCTCGGGCCCTCCGGACGCCAGGCCGTCGACACCCCGCGCGCCGTCGCCGCGGCGTTCGCGATCGCGGCCGTCGTCGTCGCGTCGTGGTCGGCACTCGTCGACGCGTTCTCCTGGCAGACCGCGCTGTTCACCCTGCTGCCGTTCCTCGCCGGCGCCGGCTCGTCGCTCCAGCAGGCGCTCAACGGCCGGATCTCACGGGTCTCCGACCCGATCGTCGCGGCGATGAACAACTTCACCGTCGGTACGACGGCCCTGCTGGTCGCCTTCCTCCTCAGCCTCCTGGCCCACGGGTCCCTGGGCCCGCTCCCGGGCACGTGGTGGCTCTACCTCGGCGGCCTGATCGGCCTCTGCTTCATCGCGATGGGGGCCTGGCTCGTCCACGTGCACGGCGTGCTGGTGCTCGGGCTGTCGATGATCGCGGGACAGGTGATCGGGGCGGAGGTCATCCAGGCCGTCGCCGACCACGCGCTCCCGTCGGACGCCACGATCGGCGCGTCCCTGCTCACCGTCGTCGGCGTCGTCGTCGCCCTGGCGCTGCGCAGGCGCTGACCTCGCTCAGGGGCGTGCCTGGTACTCCAGCGGCTCGGCCCGTCCGGGCACCGCTCCCTCGGCCGGGACGAGCAGCACGCTGCGGCTGCTCTCCTGCGCCAGCGCCGCGGTCAGGCCGACGTTCGCGAGCTTGAAGAACGAGCCACGGGCCGAGAGCCCGAAGGCGATGGCGCGAGCGTCCACCTCGTCGGCGTACGCCGCCAGCACGCGGCCGGCCTCGGCGTGGTCGCCGCCGCTGTGCAGCACCATCCCGTCGGCGGCGATGCCGCGACGTGCCAGCCGGTCGAGGTGGGCGCGCAGCGCGGCGCGGGCGTCCTCGTCGGTCTCGGCGTCGACCGCCATGTCCTCCATCGGCTCCGACTCGCGCAGGCGCACGACCTGGAGGCGGGCGCCGTACTCGGCGGCGATGTCGGCGGACCGGTCGACGACGCCGGCCATGTCCGCGCCGGCACCGACGGCGACCAGCAGCGGCCGGTCGCCGGCGACCGGGACGGACTCGATGCTCGCGCCCACGGCCGGCACCGCAGTCGTGGTGTCCCCGCCGCGCTTCGCGCGCTTGGCCTTCGCCTTCGCGGCGCGCGGCAACAGGGCGGTGATGAGGACGCCGACGAACGCGGCGATCGTGCCGACGAGGAAGCAGAGCCGGAACCCGTCCATGGTCGGTACGGCGGCGGCGCCCTCGCCCACGGAGTTGCTGGCCAGCAGCGTGACCATGACGGCCGAGGCGACCGTCGTACCGACGGAGCGCATGAGCGAGTTGAGGCCGACCGCGGCGGCGGCCTCGGCGCCGGGGACGGCGTCGAGGATCAGGGTCGGCATGGCGGCGTAGCCGATGCCGACGCCGGCCATGCCGACGCAGTAGCCGACGAGCAGCTGCCACGGGGCGTCGGTCAGGAAGAAGGAGACGAGGTAGCCGCCGCCGAGGACGGTGCCGCCGATCATCAGGGTGATCTTCGGGCCGACGCTGCTGATCAGGCGGCCGGAGATCGGCGCGAACAGCATCATCATCAGGCCGCCCGGCGCCATCCAGAGGCCCGCCTCGAGGATGGTCTGGCCGAGGCCGTAGCCGGTGGCCTTCGGCATCTCCATCAGGCGCGGGATGACGATCGAGTTGGCCATCATGCCGAAGCCGATCGCCAGCGCGGCGACGTTGGTGATCAGGACGGGCTTGCGGGCGGTGGTGCGCAGGTCGACCAGCGGGTCCTTGACGAGGAACAGCTCGGCCAGCCCCCACAGCACGAGCACCACGACGCCACCGGCCATCGAGCCGATCGTGCGCGGGTCGCCCCAGCCCCAGTCGTTGGCCTTAGAGACGCCGACGAGCACGGCGACCAGGCCGACCGCGAGGCCGATCATGCCGATCACGTCGAGCGAGGCCGGGTGCGCGTCGTGGACGTGGGGGATCACGAAGACCGCGAGCAGCAGCACGACGGCGCCCAACGCGGCGGCCACCCAGAACAGCCAGCTCCAGCTGCCCTGCTGCGCGATCCACGCCGCGATCGGGAGGCCGAGCGCGGCGCCGACGCCCATCGTGGCGCTCACCGCGGCGGTGGCTCCCGCCGCCCTCTTGGGCGGCACGACCTCGCGCACGAGCGAGATGCCGACCGGGATGATGCCCATCGCGACGCCCTGGAGACCACGCCCGACCAGGACGGGGACGTAGTGCGAGGACATCAGCGCGCACAGCACCGAGCCGACGATCAGCAGAGCGGCGTCGACGGCCAGCACCCGCTGCTTGCCGAACATGTCCGCGAGCCGACCGGCCACCGGCATGGAGACCGCCGCGGCGAGCAGCGTCACGGTGACGACCCAAGCCGCGTTCGACTCCGAGGTGTGCAGCAGGTCGGGCAGCTCCGCCTGCAGCGGCACGACCATGGTCTGGGTCATCGCGACCGTCAGGCCGGCGAAGCACAAGGACGCGACGGTCAGGTTCGCGCGAGTCGACGAGATCTGCACAGGGCTCCTCCGAGATGAGCGGTCCCTGCACCGTACTGACGGGTGGGAGGGACAACGAATCGTCGGGATCGCCCTGAGCGGAACGTGTTGCAGGGCTCACAGCGGCCGGGCCGACCGGGCCGACGTCGTACGATGCCAACTGGAGACCGCCAGCGCGATCAGGGTCAGCGCGCCGAGCAGCCGTACGTCGGCGTGGCCGTTCCCGTTCCTCTGGTGCTCACACAAGCGTCGCCTGCCATCCAGCCAGACTTCGCCGAGCCCCCCGGATCCGCTGCTTCGCTGGCAAGGTCAGCACGACGTCAGAGGAGCTCGATGGTCCGCAGAACCCTGCTGTCCGCGGTCACGCTCGCGGTCGTCATGGCCGCACACCTGCTGGCTCCGCAGCCCCACACACCGCCGGCGAGGACACCCCCCACGATGGTGCGCCGGGTGATCGACACCGTGCCCGCCGCGAGCAGGCCGAGGGCGCTGCCGTGGTACACGCCCCCGGCCGAGCAGCTGCTCTTCAACGACCCGGTGAGCCGACCACACGCGACAGCCGACGAGCTGGTCCGGCTCTGCGAGGGAACGCCCCGGGGCGCGACGATCGAGGTGTCGACGTACTTCCTGCGATCGGTGCGGATCGAGGACGCGCTCTCGAACGCCTTCACGCGGGGCGTGCGGGTGCGGGTCATCCTGTCGTCCGGGCAGCGCCAGCACGACGGCCCGAGCGACCGCCTCGCGCGTCTGCTCGACCGTCGCGGCGACGGGTCGTGGCTGCACTGGTCGTCGATGTCGACGCGGGGCACGTCTGGGATCGATCATCAGAAGATCTACCGGTTCTCGCGTGTCGGCCGGCGCCGCCACATCACCGTCGTGGGCTCGATGAACTCCTCCGACATCTCCGACCAGGTCGCGTACAGCGAGATGCTCATGGTGTCCCGGCCGGGTGTGTACGACGCCTTCGCCGCGGTCTTCCGGCAGTCGGCACGAGACCGCCCGGTCACCCCCAACCCGTTGCTGACGCTCGCGGGTCACGGCTGGCGGGGCTATGTCTTCCCCTCGACCGCGCAGGAGCCGGGCGCCGATCCCGTCATGCGGCGGCTGGACCAGATCCCGGCTCGCCCGGGGTCGGTGCTCAACATCGCGATGTACTCCATGTGGAACCAGCGCGGGCTGTGGATCGCGGACAAGCTGGCCTCGATGGCCAGCCGGGGCGTGAGGATCTCGCTGATCGCCGGCCCGCCGTTCGGGAGCGGCGTTCTCGGCATCCTCGAGGCGGCGGGGATCGACGTCCGTGGCGGCTGCTTCACCGACGGCACCTACGTCCACTCCAAGGACATGGCGGCGACCTACGTCCGCGGTGGGACGGTGCACCGCTGGACCTGGATCGGCTCGGACAACTGGACGTCGCGGAGCGAGGACAACGACGAGGCCGTCCTGGGCGTCCAGTCGGCGACGATCCAGCGGCAGTTCCTCGCCGACTTCGACAGCATCTGGGGCCGCCAGGGCTCGGTCATGCCGTCGGCGTGCCATCCACTCCGCGGCTGACCGGAGCGATCCCGGGTCGGAAGCGGCCTGCGCGGCTCCCCCGACCCGGGAGCACGACGGTCACTGGCCGCCGAGCAGCCTCACGTCGGCGATCAGCATCGGGTGGTCGCTGATGTGGTTCTCGATGCGCTGGTAGCCGGCGAAGCGCTCGCCGTCCGCGCTGCCGAGCATCCAGTCGATGTGCTCGCCGCGCGGGGTCGGGCACGGGTGCGCGCGGGTGCCGCTCATCGAGATCTGGTCGGTCGCGGCAGCGACCTTCGTGCAGAACTCGACCTTCTCGTTCATGCCGCCGAGCACCATGACCGGGCCCTGGTGACGTGCGTGCAGGCGCTTGATCAGCTTGATCTCACGGCGGGTCGAGATGTTGCGCTCGACCTGGTGGCCGCCGGGCGAGTTGTGGATCGAGATCACCCAGAACCGGCGCTTGTTCCGGAGGTTCTGGAGCTGCACGTACGGGATCGCGCGCGACTTGCCCAGGAACGGCCGGTAGATCTGGCCCTTCTCGACCGCCCTGAACCTCGTGTGGTTCCACGCGAGCTGGAGGGCGGAGCTGTAGGCGCCGAGCGAGCGCTTCGGGTAGAAGCTGAAGTCCGACAGCCGGTGGCGCAGCACGCGGAGCTGGTCGGCGGAGACCTCCTCGAACGAGATCACGTTGCGGCCGGTCTTCCGCGCCTGGTTCGCAGCACGAGCGGCGCGGTGGTCGCCACCGCGGGCCATCGCGCCGGTCAGGATGTTGAACTGCATGACGTGGACGCCGTACCCGGGATGCTTGCGGGCGGCCGCCGCGTCGGACGCATCCGGCGAGGCGAACGCGACGAACAGGGCGAGCGCCGACAGGACAGCGCAGAGTCTTCCGAGATTCCTGAGCATCCGGCGATGCTAGGCAGGCGCCGTACGCCGACGGCAAATCGCCGTACGACGCCTGTCGCGTGATCCGGGGCTGATCTACAGGTTGATCATGTGGCCCGCGATGCCGTGGATGGCCTCCTTGACGGCCTCACCCAGGGTCGGGTGGGCGAAGACGTTGCGGGCCACCTCGTCGGCGGTGAGGTCCCACTTCTGGGCCAGCGTCAGGACGGGCAGCAGCTCGGTCACGTCGGGGCCGATCATGGCCGCGCCGATGATCTCGTTGTGCTCGGCGTCGGCGATGACCTTCACGAAGCCGACCGCCTCGCCGAGGCCCTGGGCCTTGCCGTTGGCGGTGAACGGGAAGGTCGAGGTCTTGACGTCGTACCCCTTGTCCTTGGCCTGCTGCTCGGAGTAGCCGAAGGAGCCGATCTGCGGCTGGCAGTACGTCGCCCGCGGGACGAAGTCGTACTCGACCGGCATGGTCTCGGCGCCGGCGATGGTCTCGGCGGCCACGATGCCCATCGACTCGGCGACGTGGGCGAGCATCAGCTTGCCGGTGCAGTCGCCGATGGCGTAGACGCCCTCGACGTTGGTGCGGCAGAAGTCGTCGATCGCGATGGCGCCACGCTCGGTCAGCTCGACGCCGGCGGCGTCGATGCCGTAGCCCTCGACCCGCGGGGCGAAGCCGAACGCCGCGAGGAACTTGTCGGCCTCGAGGACCTCCTCGTCGCCCCCGGAGGCCGGCGCGACGCGGACCTTGACGCCCGAGCCGGTGTCCTCGACGCCCTTGACCGCGGTCGAGGTGAGGACCTTGACGCCCAGCTTCTTGTAGTGGCGGGCGAGCTCCTTGGAGACGTCGGCGTCCTCGGTGGGGACCATCCGGTCGAGGAACTCGACGATGGTGACGTCGACGCCGAAGTTCCTCATGACGTAGGCGAACTCGACGCCGATGGCGCCGGAGCCGCCGATCACGATCGACTTCGGGAGGTTCTCGTCGAGGATCTGCTCCTCGTAGGTCACGATGTTCTGACCGTTCGGCTCGACACCCGGGACGCTGCGGACCGTCGCGCCGGTGGCGATGATCAGGCTGTCGCAGGTGTGCTCGTCGGTCGAGCCGTCCTCGCCCTCGACCGCGATGGTCCTGGGGTCCTTGATGGTGCCCCAGCCGTCGATCTCGGTGATCTTGTTCTTCTTCATCAGGAAGTGGACGCCCTTGACGATGCCGGCGCTGACATGGCGCGACCGCTTGTGGGTCGGACCGAAGGACATCGTGGCGTCGCCCTCGATGCCGAACTTGTCCTTCTCGGCGGTCAGCGTGTGGGCGAGCTCGGCGTTCCGGAGCAGCGCCTTGGAGGGGATGCAGCCCACGTTGAGGCACACACCGCCCCAGTACTTCTTCTCGACGACGGCGACGGACTTGCCGAGCTGTGCGGCGCGGATGGCGGCGACGTACCCACCGGGGCCGGCGCCGAGAACGAGGACATCGAAGTGGGTCACGGAGCCAGCGTAGTGTCCTGCGCGCGTGGGTGACCAAGCGCACTCATACCTGCAAGTAGCCTCTGACCCGTGACCACGTACGCCGCCTACGGGACCAACCTCGATCCCGCCCGGATGAGCGAGCGCTGCCCGCACTCCCCGCTGCAGACCACGGGGTGGCTGACCGGGTGGCGACTGACGTTCGGCGGCGAGGAGCACGGGTGGGACGGCGCGCTCGCCACGATCGTCCCCGACGTGCTCCAGCAGGTCTTCGTCGCCGTGTACGACGTCAGCCCGCTCGACCTCACCGGCCTCGACCAGTGGGAGTCGGCGGACTCCGGTCTCTACCGCAAGACCAAGGTGCGGGTCTCGACCATGCAGGGCGAGATCGTGGCCTGGACCTACGTGATCGACGCCTACGAGGGAGGGCTGCCCTCGGCGTCGTACCTCGGGGTGCTGTCCAACGCCGCCGAGGCCGCCGACGCGCCCGCGGACTACGTCGCCGCCCTGCGCCGACGCGCCTGCCGCTCGACGGGACTGTGATCGGCCAGCAGAGCGACAAGTTCGGCCCGGATGCGACGACTGAGCCCGTTCGCGCGCCGAACTTGTCGTTCTCGTGTCCGCCGCCCCCTACGCTGAGCGCGTGACCTCGCCGTACGACGCCGCCACCGACGCCGCCGCCGCCCTCGCCGAGCTCACCGGCGTCCCTCGCCACGACATCGCGCTGGTGCTCGGCTCGGGCTGGCTGCCCGCGGCCGAGATGCTGGGCGAGGCGACCGCCGAGATCGACGTGACCGAGCTGCCCGGGTTCAGCGCCGCCGCGGTCGCCGGCCACTCCGGCAAGGTGCGCTCGATCGCCCTCGCCGACGGCACCCGGCTGCTCGTGTTCCTCAGCCGCACGCACCTCTACGAGGGTCGCGGTGTCGACGCCGTCGTCCACGGTGTCCGCACGGCGGCCGCCGCCGGCTGCCGTGCGATCGTGCTGACCAACGGCTGCGGTGGGCTCCGGGAGACGTGGCAGCCGGGCACCCCGGTCCTCATCTCCGACCACATCAACCTGACCGGACGCTCCCCCGTGGTCGGCGCCCGCTTCGTCGACCTGACCGATCTCTACTCCGCGCGGCTGCGCGAGATGTGCCGCTCCGTGGAGCCGTCGCTCGACGAGGGCGTCTACGTCCAGCTCCCGGGTCCCCACTACGAGACGCCGGCCGAGATCCGGATGGTCCGCGCCGTCGGTGGCGATCTCGTCGGCATGTCGACCGCGCTCGAGGCGATCGCCGCCCGCGAGGCCGGCATGGAGGTCCTCGGCGTCAGCCTGGTCACCAACCTCGCCGCCGGCATCTCCGGCGCGCCTCTCGACCACGCCGAGGTGCTCGCGACCGGTCGTGCCGCCGCCACCCGGATGGGCGAGCTGCTCAGCCGGGTCGTGCCGCTGATCTGAGCCGGTGTCCGGCCGTCACCGCAGGCCGTTCCTGGTGCTGCAGGTCGCCGAGCCGTACACGTAGTAGTGCGTCTTGTTGAAGACCTGGTTGTTGGCGACCGAGACGCGCATCGGGCCGTTCTTGAGTGACTGGGTCACGGTCCCGATCGAGGAGCCGCTGGTCTTGACGGTCTTCGTGCCGGCCACCGACGTGACCCGCGTCGTCCATGTGATGTCACCGGCGGTTCCGGTGGCCCAGAAGCTGATCGTGATCGAGGAGCACGAGGTCGACGCCGCCTTGAGGTAGACGACGTTGGTGTCGTCGCCGGGATCCATGTGGGCCTGATACTTGACGTAGGTCCCCCTCGACACCGCGGATCCCCCTGCGCAGACCAGGCCTGAGGTGCGCACGTGGAAGCTCTTGCAAAGGGTGCTCATCGAGACCGTGTAGCGAGCAGCGGCCCTCGCATGGGTGGCCGGGCCGGCCGTCGCATGCGCCACGGTCGAGGTCGGGATGATGGCGAGGAGTGCGGTGGCGGCGACCGCCGCCGCACGCGTGGCGAGTGTTCGCATGTGCCGGACACTAGGGGCGGGTCGCAGCGGTGGCGACCGGATCCCGCAAGATTTAGTCAAGCGGTTCGCCGGCTCAGCCCGGCGCGGCAGCCGGCCATCATCCGGGCGTGGTTCCAGGCGAGCAGGGGCCGGGCGGCGTACGACGCCAGGGCCAGCGGGCCGCCGACCTCGACGTCCTGGGCGAACCGCATCCGGGTGCCGGCCGGGCCGGCGGGCTCGAGCTGCCAGCGGACGCGCCCCTCGAGGTCGCCACCGAGGCGGACCTCGAGCAGCGGCGGCTCGCGGCTGACCGCCTCCAGCACCAGGTCGAGCGTGTAGGGAAGCGTGGAGCGGCACAGGACGCGAGCCGTGTCGGGGCCGAGCGACGCCACCGCGCGCACCTGCGGCCACCACTCGGGATAGCGCTCCAGGTCGACCAGCACCGTCGCGACCCGCTCGACCGGGGCGGGGAGGGTCCAGTCGGCCGTGAAGGAGTACGTCGCTCGCACGCACCCATCATGACCAGCGGCCCGCCTGGCGCCCGTGCATCTCCGGCGATCCGCCTCTCCCATGGCGGCGCCAGCCCACCCAGGCGGCACGCTCGCGGCGTTGCCGCCGCTCGGAAGACGAGCCGGTCTGCGGCGCGAAGGGCGCCAGTGATCGCACCACCTGATCGACACTGGCATTCGCCGAGGATCGCCAGACATGCCCTAGCCTGTGGACGTGGTCGGAAGGTTCTGGGCGGCGCTGCTGACTCCCAAGTGGATCTCGCGTCTGGTCCTCGTGGTGGGTGTCGCCTCGGTCGCCAGCTCGCTCTCGCCGACCCTCGACGCCCGCAGCGAGGTCATCAACTCGCTGGTGCCGCCCGTGTTCCCGGCGGCGGCCAGCACCGGCACGGCCGCGATCGGCATCATGCTGATCCTGCTCGCACGAGGCCTGCGCCGGGCGAAGCGCCGCGCCTGGGCCGTCGCGCTGCTGCTGACCACGGTCGCCGCGGCGACCCACCTGCTCAAGGGCCTCGACATCGAGGAGTCGGTGATGTGCACCGCGATGGTGGTGCTGCTCGTCCTCGCCCGCAAGAACTTCACCGCGCGACCGGCGACGCGCTCGCTGTCGGCGGTGCTCGCGACCCTGGTCATCGGGCCGGTGGTCGCGACCGCGATGGGCTGGATCTGGCTCACCGTCGACGCCCGCGGCCAGGAGCACGGCACCTCCCCGGTCGACCGGCTGGTGCAGGCGGTCGACGGGCTCGTCGGCGTACCCGGCCCGGTCGCGTTCAACAACGAGCGGTCGCAGGTCATCGCGACGACGGCGCTGGCCGTCTTCGGCGCGGCGGTGCTGCTCGTCGCGCTGACGGCGGCGCTGCGCCCGCCCGCCGGCCCCGGCCCGCTCTCGGAGAGCGACGAGGAGAGGCTGCGAGCCCTGCTCGACCGGTGGGGCAAGGAGGACTCGCTCGGCTACTTCGCGCTGCGTGACGACCGCGCCGCGATGTTCGGACCGGGTGGTGCCGCCGTCTCCTACCGCGTGGTCGGCGGCGTGAGCCTCGCCGCGGGCGACCCGATCGGCAACCCCGACGCCTGGCGCGGCGCGATCGACGCGTGGCTCGAGGAGGCCCGCGAGTGCGGCTGGATCCCGGCCGTCATCGGGGCCGGCGAGGACGCCGCCCGCGCCTACCAGCGCTGCGGCCTCGACGTGCTCGAGCTCGGCGACGAGGCCATCCTGCACGCGCCGCGCTTCACCCTCGACGGCCGCGAGATGCGCGGCGTACGTCAGGCCGTCTCGCGCTGCGAGCGCAGCGGCCTCTCCACCGAGGTACGCCGCATCCGGGATCTCGGCGAGGCCGAGGTCGAGCGACTCCGGGCGCTGGCCAACGATTGGCGCGACGGCAACGTCGAGCGCGGCTACTCGATGGCGCTGGGCCGCTTCGGCGCGCCCGAGGACGGCGACGCGGTGGTCGTGCTCGCTCGCCTCGACGACGAGCCGGTCGGCCTGCTGCACTTCGTCCCGTGGGGTCGCGACGGGCTGTCGCTGGAGCTGATGCGGCGCAACCGCACCTCCCCCAACGGCGTCATCGAGACCATGGTGGCCGGCCTGATGGCCGCCGCGCCGGCGCTCGGCGTCGAGCGGGTCTCGCTCAACTTCGCGGTCTTCCGCGGCGTGCTCGCCCGCGGCGAGCAGCTCGGCGCCGGGCCGACCGCGCGGCTGGGCCGTGCGCTGCTGATGGGCGCCTCGCGCTTCTGGCAGATCGACTCGCTCTACCGCTCCAACGACAAGTACCGGCCCGAGTGGGTCCCGCGCTACCTGGTCTACCCCGGAGCGGGCGAGCTGGCCGGCGTGGTGACCGCGGTCCTGCAGGCCGAGGCGTTCGTGCCCGGCCGGTCGGCCAAGCGGGCCGAGGAGCAGGAGCTCGTCAGCCGCTGAGCCGAGCACCGGGCGCCCGGCCCTTGAAGGCGGGCGGCGGGACCACTTGGCTTGAGGCATGACCTCCATCTCGCGTCGTACGCTCGGAGCCGCCGCTCCGCTGACCGTCTCCGCCCTCGGGCTCGGCTGCATGGGGATGTCGGAGTTCTACGGATCGCCCGACGAGCAGGGCGGCATCGACACCGTCCACCGCGCGCTCGACCTCGGCGTCACCTTCCTCGACACCGCCGACATGTACGGCCCCTTCACCAACGAGCTGCTCGTCGGCAAGGCCATCGCGGGCCGCCGCGACGAGGTCCAGCTGGCCACGAAGTTCGGCAACGAGCGGCTCCCCGACGGCACCAGGGTCGGCGTCAACGGCCGGCCCGACTACGTCCGCAAGGCCTGCGACGCGTCGCTGGAGCGCCTCGGCGTCGACCACATCGACCTCTACTACCAGCACCGCGTCGACAAGACCGTCCCGATCGAGGAGACGGTGGGCGCGATGAAGGAGCTCGTGGAGGCGGGCAAGGTCCGCCACCTCGGGCTGTCCGAGGCCTCGGCCGCCAACATCCGCAAGGCGCACGAGGTCCACCCGATCACGGCCCTGCAGACGGAGTACTCCCTCTTCACCCGCGACATCGAGGACGAGATCCTGCCGACGGTCCGCGAGCTCGGCATCGGGCTGGTGCCCTACTCGCCGCTCGGCCGGGGCCTGCTCACCGGCGCCATCAGCGCGACACCGGGCGAGGGCGACAGCCGTTCCACGGCGTACTTCCCGCGCTTCCAGGGCGACAACCTGGCGACCAACCTCGAGCTCGTCGACCGGGTCAGGGAGCTGGCCGGGCAGAAGGGCTGCACGCCCGGGCAGCTCGCGCTCGCGTGGGTGCTCGCCCAGGGCGCCGACGACCTGGGCGTCGTGCCGATCCCGGGCACCAAGCGGGTGAGGTACCTCGAGGAGAACGTCGGCGCTCTCGACGTCGAGCTCACGACCGACGACCTCGTCGCACTCGAGCAGGCCGTCCCGCGCGGCGCCGTCGCCGGCGAACGCTACGGCGACATGAGCACGATCGACGCCTGAGCGACCCGTGGCGCGTCTCACTAGGCCGCGTTGGTAAAGCCGGGGCCGTCGCGAGCGTCGCGATGTGCGTGCGCCGGCAAGGCGCCGATGCGCTGGCAGACTGGACGTCTTTCGAGCATCGGCAACGCCGCCGGAGTGCGT
>Ga0123352_10000466_pt1 | contig 49019 bp, 40 predicted proteins | sample TergutLab28metaG_FD_89700 | JGI IMG/M metagenome (GOLD analysis project Ga0123352, IMG submission 89700) | Labiotermes labralis P1 segment gut microbial communities from Petit-Saut dam, French Guiana - Lab288 P1 | ecosystem: Host-associated > Arthropoda: Insects > Digestive system > Gut ... | reverse complement strand
TTTCGTCATTCCGGGCTTGACCCGGAATCTCAAACGCTGCCAGAGATGGCGGGTCAAGCCCGCCATGACGTATAATATATGTATATTTATTCACATGAAATGCTTAACAAGACGTCCCCTTTGTTCTGCTCTAGGAAATTGCTCTGTACGAAACACGCGGCGCAGCCGCTTTTTTATATAATCACCTTTTGTCCAACCGTCGCGACAGAAACTGTCCGGCGGCCTGCACAATTTGCACAATTATTACCAAAATAACAACTGTGTACACCAAAACATCGGTTCTGTGCCGCTGTAGTCCGTAGGAATTGGCCAAATGCCCAAGACCGCCGCTGCCAACAACCCCGGCCATTGCGGAAAATGTTATCAGATTAATAACAAGCAGCGTAAACCCGGCAACTAACCCCGGCGCGCTTTCGGGTAGTATTACACGAAAAATTATTTGCCGCGTGGTAGCCCCCGCGGAAATGGCTGCCTCTATAATCCCTGTCCCAAGCTCATTAAGTGCCGCTTCCACCACCCGGGACATAAACGGGATAGCCGCAATAGTCAGTGGCACAATTGCCGCTGTGCGCCCGATGGATGTGCCCACAATATGCCGCGATAACGGAAACACCAAAATTATCAGCACAACAAACGGGATACTGCGCCCTATGTTTACAATAATTCCAACAACACGGTTAAACGCGGGCATTGGTACAATACCGGCAGGCGATGTAATATATAAAAACAAACCCACGGCCATTCCCAAAATTATCGCAAATAATGACGCAAATCCAACCATGTAAAGAGTATCTATGGTAGCTTGGGGCAAAATTCGACCCATATGCCGTGCGTATGCTTCAAACGTTTGCGAGGCACCGCCGGATAACCTAACTGCCACGCCATCCAAAAATTCTCCGGAAAAGCCCAGCCTAAGAAGCAGGTTATACATGGTCAATCACCTCAATTCTCACGCCGTTTTCTGTAAAGTATGAATGCGCGTGTGTTAGGTCTTCGCTGGTACCAATCATTTCCAGTACCAAAGAACCTACCATTGTACCGCCAACGCTTTCTATATTGCCGGACAAAATCGAAATTTCGATATTAAACCTGCGCACCACGTCGTTAATAAACGGACGCCTGGCGCATTTGTCTATAAAAACGGCACGGCAAATTTGGCTGCTATGCCCCGGCGGGGTTGTTGCGCGCAGCCATTCGTCATCCACATATTCTTTGGAAAAGAAACGGCGTGTGGTGTCCGTTTGCGGGTTGGTAAGCACATCTATAACTTTTCCGCTTTCGATTATTTGTCCGTCTTCCATAACGGCAACATGGGTACACAAATCTTTGATAACGTCCATTTCGTGAGTTATCACCAGAAAAGTTACTCCGGTTTCCTTGCCGATTTTTTTAATAAGTGCCAAAATAGAGCGGGTTGTGTCCGGGTCTAGCGCAGACGTTGCTTCGTCGCAGATAACAAGTTCCGGCTCTGCCGCCAGTGCCCGGGCAATGCCTACGCGTTGCTTTTGCCCACCCGAAAGGGTTGCGGGATAGGCCGACGCTTTTTCCGTTAGTCCGACCACTTCCAGTAGTTCATCCACACGCTTCCGTACGTCCGCTTGGCTTTTTTTTGCTATGCGCAAAGGAAACGCTATGTTCTCAAAAACCGTGGAGTTCATAAGTAAATTAAAATGCTGGAACACTAGCCCCATTTTTTTGCGAACATCCCGCAGCTTTCGCCCTTTTAATTTTGTGATATCATCCCCACCAAGGATAATTTCGCCGCTGTCTGCTGCCTCAAGCATGGAAATGCAACGCGCGAGGGAAGTTTTACCGGCTCCGCTAAGACCGATAAAGCCAAAAATCTCCCCCCGGTTAACAGTTACGCTAACATCGTCAAGCGCGCGAAAAATACCCTGCGGGGTTTTGTATGTTTTTATAAGATTGCGTACTTGTAACATGCTTACACCGATAATGTCGACAGCGTGAGTTCAATCATTTTATGGAAAGAAGTTTCGCGCTCTTTTGCTGTCATAAAGTCTTCGCGGTCAAACACTTTGTCGGAAATTGTACATAGGCACAGCGCGTTCTTGCCTGCGCGAGCGGCGTTTGTGTACAGTGCGGCGGCTTCCATTTCCACAGCCAGTACACCCATACGCAGCCATGCGTCCATACCGGTAGTGCTGTCATTGTAGAAAACGTCGCTGCTTAGTATGTTGCCGGCATATAGTTTTACGCCTAAGGTGTCCGCTGCTTGCTTTGCTTTTAGCATTAGGCTAAAAGACGCTGTGGGTGCAAAAAGCCCCGGTGTGTGTGCCGCTACCGCGGAGTAGTTGGAGTCTGTACACGCGCCTATGCCCATAATAACATCGCCAAGTTCAAGGCTTTTGTCGATAGAACCCGCCGAGCCGACACGGATAATGTTTTCCACTCCGTAGAAGTTAAACAGCTCGTAGGAATAAATACCCATGGACGCACATCCCATGCCGCTGCCCATTACAGATACCGGGATGCCGTTGTACGAACCTGTGTAACCAAGCATACCTCTGATTTCGTTTACCTTTTCGGGGTTTTCTAAAAAATTTTCTGCAATAAACTTTGCGCGAAGGGGGTCACCCGGCATAAGAACCGTTGGGGCGAATTGGTTTTGCTTTGCGTTAATGTGGGGGGTTGGTAGAGACATATTATTTTACTCCTTTTTTTAGTGGCAGATGCCCTAGTTTTCGTTAGGAATAGAGTATAATATGTCCAAGGTATTGTCAAATGAATTTGCATGCGTTTAATAATCGTCCGTTCTAACACCTGGAATATGCTAAAGTGCCGGGCGATTAATAATCGCCCCTACGCATAGCACAAAATTTACCGAAAAGGCGGTGCAATGGAATTATCGAACACGCCCTTATTGTTATTGCAGCATATAACTAACATTATTGCAGACATCTGTCCGGCGATAACCCCGTTTATATTCAAGCGGAACAGTTTCCCATACTATCTGCAAATTATCTTGAACCGTAAATTTTTCACTCATCACCCATGTTTCTGCGGCAGTTGAAAAATTCTTTTCGAAATAGTATATGCCAACTTCATCCCCGGGCAGGATTAGGTCATGCCCCTTTTGGAATACATTTTCTATGCGATTGCGACTACCCAAAACTTTGTACGTATTATCTGAGAAAGACACGATAATATCCACTTCCCGGTTGTTTATATTTGCGGGAGTGGCATATTTGCGAGCGTTTTCGGTGGCGGCTATGGGGTATAACACTGCAGGATACCCGTTTATTTTTGCAAACCGCGTGTTTTCGCGTTCGCAAAGCCCAACCATTCGGTAGACATTGTCGGTACGAGGTTGCCAAGCCACAAACTCGCGGCGTATAACAGGTGCGTTACCGCGGCTTTTTAGCCCTTGGAAAAACTCGTGTAGATATTGTGTATAATAATCGTCCATACCTAACTCAGAATAGATTTCCAAGGACTCCATGCCCATGGACTTGCCGCCGTAGATATAAAACGTACTAAGCCCCCACAATTCCACATCGGAATTGTGCCGGTTGTACACCACACAGTTTTGCAACGCTTGCAAAACCGCTTCCGCTTCTCTCGGGAATAGATCTTGTAATTGAACGGCCATATCGCCGATATCCACCATGTCCGCATAGTTGTCGCGTGGGCTGCCCTCGCCAAAGGTTTTTGTTAGTCCGCGGCGTTTTGCAAGAGCGTGGAAGCCTCTTGTGTCTGGTAACGATGCTAGGTTTCTACAACATGTAAACTCCATCTCATCCAAAGCTGCTGTCATAAGCGCTCCCATTGCATCCATCACAGGTCTCACATGTTCTAAGTTCACCACAGATAACGTCAAAATTTCGTCGCTGTTTTCACCATAAAAATCCATAAACGTATCTACAATAATCTCGCCAAGCTCAAAGCCGTCCATATGCGGGTTATCGTTCAGCATCCCAAGAAAATGATAATCCCAGCCTTCTCCCGGCTCCAAGTCTTCCGACGCAACCAGCACCCGGGCATAGTCCGCCGCCAAAACGGCCATTTCTACTGTAGCCATCAAGCATGCGTCAAATCCCAGAAATTCAAGCTTGTTATCCCGTAGCCCAACCTCTTCAAATGCTTGCCGCATGTCCGGCAATGTTAGGCTGCTGTTGTTAAACTTTTCGTCGTGCCCAAAGCCCGCAATGCTGCCGCCGCCATGATCCCACATTATTAGCCCGTATTTTTCCGCAGGATAATTTTCTATGCAAAAAAGCATGAAATCCCGTAACGTGTCCGGGTTACCCATGTTAATCTTGCCTAAATTGTCCACCTCGTCAAGCCAGCCGTCGGATAACTGCCATATTATACACTCGTTTTCCGGGATGGCGTCGTTCATCCAGCGTTTTGTGCCTCCCGTTAAAATTAATACATTCGCGTAGCGCGAGTCAAGTCCCGAGTCCAGCATTTCCGCCAAATCATCTGTTGCCAGGCCAAAGTCGCTTTCGAGATCAGACCCGTTCATGTACACCATTATCGTATACACGGGCGCGTCCACTTTGCTTATCCCTTGATGCCTGCTTTGCCGTGGCGGGACATCCTGTTCCGGGGAAGGCGGCGGCTCTACTGTTATTATCAGCATTATAAGAACCGCCAGTGTAACAAAAAACGCATATTTCCGATTAACCATACAATCACTCCTATAAAGAGTTTTGCAGATTTGCTCGGAAATATGCATTTTATTTTATCGGAATTATCCCTCTACACACGTTATTGCGTATTGTAGGGGCGAATAGTATTCGCCCGCCTTAAAGTATTGCGTGTGTTGACCTCCGCGGGCGATTAATAATCGACGAGGCGCAGTGAGCGAAGTCGAACGTTTCCCGCGCCGCCCCTACAGCACTCGTTTTAAATATGCCGTACGTAGGGAGATAATTTGGTTATTTCATTACAGCGGTTTTGGGTTACCCGTCAATTTTTTTCATATGACGAGCAAGGTCAATTAGTTTGCAGGAATAGCCCCACTCGTTATCATACCAAGAGACTAGCTTTACAAAATTATCGTTAAGGCTAATGCCCGCCGCCGCGTCAAAAACGCTGGTACAAGACTCGCCGATAAAGTCGGTAGAAACTACCGCGTCTTCCGTGTAGGCAAGAATTCCTTTAAGTTCGCCCTCCGCGGCTTTTTTAACAGCAGCTTTGATATCCTCGTAAGACGCGGGTTTGGCTAAACGAACGGTAAGGTCTACCACAGAAACGTTAGTTGTTGGCACACGGAACGCCATACCTGTTAATTTGCCCTTAAGCTCCGGAATTACAAGCCCAACAGCACGCGCCGCGCCTGTAGAAGACGGAATTATATTAGTATTGGCAGCTCTTCCGCCGCGCCAGTCTTTTTGAGAAGGCCCGTCAACGGTTTTTTGTGTTGCCGTTGTTGCGTGAACGGTGGTCATAAGCCCTTCCGCAATACCGAAATTGTCGTGGATAACTTTTGCCAAAGGCGCAAGACAGTTGGTGGTACAGCTTGCGTTGGAGACAATGTTCATGTCGGAGGTGTACTTGTCATGGTTTACGCCCATTACAAATGTTGGTGTAGCATCGTCCTTTGCGGGTGCGGAGAAAATAACTTTCTTAGCGCCGCTCTTTAAATACGCCTGTGCGGACTCTTGTGTTAGGAAAATGCCTGTACATTCCAGAGCGTACTCGATACCGTCTTTTGCCCAGCCAATGTTTGCGGGATCTTTTTCGTTGTAAAGGGAAATTGTTTTGCCGTTAACCACAAGCTTGCCGTTTTCCGCCTTAATTTCGCCCGGAAAGCGGCCATGTGTGGAATCATACTTGAGCATGTACACCATGTATTCGAGATCAATGAACGGGTCGTTGATGGCCACTATCTGCACATCGTCCCTTGTCATTGCGTAGCGAAACGCAAGGCGTCCTATGCGCCCAAATCCATTAATACCTACTTTTACCATTGGTATCTCCTGCTTTCTGTAAAATATTTTTGCAATCGTTATAAGTATAGCATAATGTTTGTGTGGATAAAAGTATTTTGAGAAAAATACTGTAACACCCTTTATAAGCCGTGTACATACAATATATCAAAGTCATTTGTACAAAGGGGCTGCTGATATGTTTAGAAAAAAGCGACTTATGGGGCTGATATTTTTCTTTGTCGGTATAGGTATGATTGTGCAGTTTATGATGCCCGGCTGGGGATTTTTACTTGCTTGCGCCCTAATAATAATGGGGTTTTGGCATGTATTTGTGAGGTGATATGAGATGAAAGACATGAAAATTAGGGTGTACAAGTTGCCGCGTCCGGTTGGGAATCTGTTTAAAGCGATACTGGGCGTGAAGTGATACTTTTCTTCGCTTAAAACCCTTGATGCGCATCAAGGATTTTAAACACGGAAAAGTATGATATCGTCATTTCGATAAAAGTCCATAAGCGATTGGTTGTGGTGAAAACAGAACCCCGCCGTAGTCGAATTTGTTTTGGATAATTCTAACTTTTTTGGAATAGTTAGAGTTATTCAAAACAAGCCCGACTATGGCGGGGTTAAATTTATAACGGAATTACCCCCTTGGCCTAGGGTTAGCTGCCAATTCTGCGAGATTGAACATTTTGACTATATGGCGAAGCATCCTGTGACATATGTGCGGCATCATCGCCGGGCAGTGGGTTATTTTCTTGTGTGGATATAAGATCCGTATATGGCGGCGGGGTATCGTCAGGCACAGGTTCAACGTTATTATCAGACAACGAGGTGTCTGCGGGTGCATATTCTTGGTCGTACAATGGTGCGTCGTCTATCATTGGTGTACTGTCTTGATCCTGTTGTTGTACACTTTCTTGTGGGGCATATACAGCAGGTTCATACCTGCTTGGTGTTGGTTCTGGTATAACAGCAGGAGCAGGCAGACCGGAAACAAACAACTCCGGCAATCTTACTATAGAAACGATGCGGCCATTAAAGCCTGTGGACGATACATTACCCATACGCAAAACTTCACGATCAATTACTCGCCTGTCGATGATAAATTCTATCACGCTACCGTCGTATCGCTGAAAACGGTTTGTTGGGTCAGTGTGTAGGTCGCTTTTTACATCGCCCACTACGGCACGAAAAGTTAGGCCTCCCGAAAGAGTTATTTCAAAAACATCGCCAACGCCGTGGTGTAAATAATATGACCCAAGCGCAATCATATACATGCCGTCTATGCGTCTAAAACCATCTTCGCAGGTATAGGCTATCTGCTGCAATTGCCATTGCCGCGAATTGCGGGATGTTATTGTACGCCAGTCCATCCATGTTTTAAAATAGCAGCGCGCTTCGGTACGTATAAATGGGCCGTGTGCTATTATGGTTTCGTAGGGTTCGTAAGGCTGTGGAACCATGAAATGCACCCAAGGCTCTTTCATTATTACATATGGCACCCAAGGTTCTAACATGGGCTGGTGTGTGTATCTCGCCCAAATATTTTCTTGTATGTATTCCTGAGAATATTCCCCAAAAATGTCGATGTTACGAGAGTAAATAAATTCGATTGCTCTGGCTTCTACTTTGGTATAGCTTGTGTCTTCTTGTATATATTCCTCAGAAGTGCTAATGCCATGAGAGTAAATAAATTCGATTGCTCTGGCTGCCACTTTGATATAGCTTGTGTCTTCTTGTATATATTTTTCAGAACTGCCAATGCCATGGGTGTAAATAAATTCGATTGCTCTGGTTTCTACTTTGGTATAGCTTGTATATTCTTGTACATATTCCTCAAAAATGCCAATGCCATTGGCGGCAATAAATTCGATTGCCATAGTTTCTACTTTTTCGTGGCTCGAAAAAACGGTGGATTCATCTATAATGTATGTATCGTTATATGATGGTGCGACAGCTGTGGACGAAACCGCCCAAACAGGTACGATTGTGCAAACGCACAAGGATACAACCAATATGATTTGCTTGTGCTTTCGTGATTTCATTATATTTTTTACTACGCGTTTGAATCGTGCTTGCTGTATCTTGAGCGTAGACATACCAATGTCTTTCATTTTGCTTTCCTTTCATTTTGAACAGATGATACACTATATCATGTTTAGCCTGGTTACACTAGTTTTTTTATTATTTTCCACAATGCGGGCAATTTGTCCCCAGTATTTGACTAAGAGGCAGACGGCGTTTTGGGCGTGCCATTTGGACTATGCCTAGGGGGGAGAGACCAATTATTTCGGGGTTTAGACGGTCGCGGCTGGCTTCTTTAGCTAAGGCTGTCATTAAAGCGAGTTTGTCTTCTTGCCGGGTCATATCTATGAAGTCGATTATGATTATGCCTGATAAGTTACGCAGAATTATTTGATCGATTATGGCTGTAGCGGCTTCGAGGTTTGTGTTTAATACGGTTTCGCGGTAGCTGTAGGAACTTGTGTTGTTGCCTGTATTTACGTCAATTACTACGCAGGCCTCGGTTTGTTCTATTGTGATAAAGCCGCCGCAGGGTAGGGGAACTGTTTTTTCCAACGCGGCGCGGATTTGTTTTTTTAGTGGGTCAAACAGCTTTCCTTCGTTATGGAATGTTTTTTCCGCAAGGTTTGGGACAAGGGCTGCTATATACTCCTTTGTTGCGGTAAATGCTTCTGCTGTACCGCTTATATGGACTTCGTCCAAATGTTCGGAAACCAAGTCGGTTAGGATTGGAGCTATTTCCGCGGAAATATTGGGGTACAGTTTTGCCGGAGGCATAGCAAATTCCGCGCGGCGCAGGATTTCTTCGTATTGGTGGTGAAGAGTAGTGATTTCTTCTTGAAGGGCTTCCGGGGTAGCACCCTGGGCGTTGGTGCGTACTATCGCGCCGTAGCCGCCGGGAAGCAGCCCGCGTACGAGTTTTTTTAGACGGCGAGTTTCCTTTTCGTTGGTTATTTTGTGGGATACGCCTACTTCTTGATGCTTTTGCAGGATTATTAACCAGCCTTTGAGCGAAATTTCCGTGGAAACGTACGCGCCCTTTGTGGTTGTGGCGTCTTTTTGTATTTGTACCAACAGGGGCTGGCCGGATTTTATGTTGTGGTTTTGCTTTAGGTTGGCAAATGCGTTTTTGCCGCGTCCTATGTCTATGAAAGCAAATTGCCCCGGCATTATGGTGCGTACGCGCCCGACTACTATGTTGCCAACTAGGGATTCGTCTCTGTGGTCGATGTAGAGCTCTTTTAATTTGCCGTTTTGGGTTATGGCGGCGCGGGTTTTGGTTGGAGTTTGTTCTACTAGTAATTTTTGCATAAGTGGGCTCCGTGTATTTTTTCAGGAAAGATTGGCTTTGTTACAGCGGGGTCAATTCGTTATTATCGTTTTTGCGGTACAGCTCCACGCGGGATAGGCTTGAGTTGCAGGCTTTTTCGCCGGTTAGGAGTTCTGCTACCAGCAGGGGATTGAGAAATTTCATGCTGCCGGCGGATAGGCGCATTTGTACATGGTCGGTTACTGTAATGTCTAAAATGTCTGGCCTGATGTCGGTATTTTTTAGGCCGCTTTTTGTTTTTTTGGGAATGACCAATGTTTCCGCGGATAGAATTTTGTTCACGGATTCCGGAGAAACTTTTTCGGCAAAGCTGTAGTCTGCGACAATGGTTGCGGCGGCGGCATTTTGGCCTTCGTATGGCGTAGCGGCTTGCACCAGCAGCCCTTGTGGGGCGGCGGCGTTTAAGGTTTGCACTATTTCTGCTGGGGTGATTTCCGCTGCTATGGTGATGTCCGCGTAGTCGTTTATGCTTTCCATCCCAAGCGGGAGAGGGAGCGCGAATGAAATTATCTGGTGTGGGTTAAAGCCTTGCGAATATGCAATTGGCAGACCTGCGCGGCGTATCATTTGCTGGAATACGCGCAGGAAGTCTAAGTGGCCTATAAATCGTAATTTTTCCTGTTTAGAAAAGCGTAGGCGGATTTTTTTATCCATTTGTGACCCTCTACTTTCAATAAGAATGGCTCCGGAGTAACGGAATTATTTGCATTTTAACCCACAACCGGCGCAGGCGTCTTTGCAATTTGGTGTGGTTGCGGCGGTTTTTGACTTTTCCCATTCTCGCGCAAGAAATTTTTTTGATATCCCCATATCAATAAAGTCCCATGGGAATTTTTCATCTATACCGCGCTCTCTGTGGGCGTAAAACGCTGGGTCAAGCCCTGCTTGCTCAAACGCCGAGTACCAAATATGCTGGTTAAAATGGTCGCTCCAGCCATCATATATCGCACCGTTTTTGTATGCCGCTTCTATTACATTAGCAATTCGCCGGTCTCCACGGGCTATTACACCTTCGATTTGAGCGGTTTTTGCGTCGTGGTAGCGATATGTTACCCGCTTGTTGCGAATCAACGCTTTGGTTGCTTGCTGCTTTTCGGTAAAAACTTCCGGGTTATCTTGTGCTGCCCATTGGAATGGTGTAAACGGCTTTGGCACAAAACATGCCGTGCTAACGGATACGCTCACAGGGCGTCTTCGCTCCTCGTATGTGAGGCGGTAGTAGGTATTAACTACGTCGTCGCATAGCTTTACGATTGCCTGCATATCTTCAAAGGTTTCGCCGGGCAAACCACCCATAAAGTACAGCTTTATTTTGTCAAAGCCGGCCAAAAACGCGCGGTAGCAGCCTTCGAGAATTTCTTCTTCGGTTAGGTTTTTATTGATGATATCGCGCATCCGCTGGCTTCCGGCCTCAGGGGCAACTGTCAGTGACGATTTTCGAACGGACTGCACCTTTGCTATTGTGTCAATGGCGTCTAGGCGGGTGGACGGCAGCGAGATATTTACCCGCGCTTGTGTAGTTATCGCAAGCAGCTTGTCTACCAGTTCCGAAAAATTGCTGTAGTCGCACGCACTTAGCGACAGCAGCGAAATTTCGTCATGGCCGGTGGCTTTTATCAACCGCTCCGCTTGGTGGATAAGTTCGTTTACACTGCGTTCGCGCACTGGGCGGTAAATAAAGCCCGCTTGGCAAAAGCGGCAGCCACGCATACAGCCTCGCGCGATCTCCAACACGGCGCGGTTGTGTACGGATTCCGTCAGCGGCGTAATTAGCGTATCGGGAAAGTAATCCAGCGTAGGTGCTATTGCGCGTTTGACGATGGCCGGAGCCTTTGGGTTGGTTGCAGAAAAATCCTTCAAGCTGCCGTCTTCGTTATACGACGCGTTGTAAAACGACGGCACATATACACCCGGGATATCAAGAATGCTTTGCAAAAACTCTTGTTTAGTCATATCTCGGCTATACTTGTCCAAAACTAAATCCAAACTGGCCTCGCCGTCTCCGATATAAAAGAAATCCACAAATTCCGCCAATGGCTCGGGGTTGACGGCACATGGCCCGCCTGCGCAAATTATGGGATGCGATTCGTTCCTGTCCTTTGCGCGAAAAGGGATACCCGCAAGGTCAAGCATTGCCAAAATATTTGTATAGGACATTTCGTACTGCAGGGTAAAGCCTAATATATCAAACTCCGCAAGCCCGTCTCCGCTTTCCAGCGCAAAAAGTGGTTGATTGGTCTCACGCAAATGGTCTATCATGTCAAACCACGGCATAAATACCCGTTCGCAAAAAACATCCTCGCGGCGGTTCATTAGAAAATATAAAATTTGCAAACCAAGGTGGCTCATTCCTATTTCATACACGTCGGGGAAGCATAGCGCAAAGCGTTTGGTTTTTGGGGTTATTGTTTTACTTACGGCATTAACCTCGCCGCCTGTATAGCGGGCAGGTTTTGTCATGCCCAGTAGTTGTTTTTCGGTTGGTTTCATTTGTTACCGCTCCTCTTTATTGCATTTGTAAGATTTGAAAAAATTCAACTGGTGACTGTGGGTCACCAGTTGAAATATATCATACTTTTCCGTGTTTAAAATCCTCGATGCGCACTTAATATACCGTGGAATTTACAGACAATCGCGTGGTGCGCATCAAGGATTTTAAACGAGCAAAAGTATCAGTCGCACGTAACTACGGCCTTTTTCTTTGCAACAGCACCTTCTAGCCAAACAATACCCGCCATAACAAAAAATAAACCAAGCGAAGCTATAAACGGGATACGTCTGTTAATTTCGGACAATTGCCCGGCAATGTATCCAAACGGCATTGCCGCGCCCAGCATAAGTGTAAGCAGCATAGCTCTAATACGCGCACGTTCGGCAGGGTCTACATTGTGGATAACCAGAGTGTCCCGCCGCGGCATAAACATTGCCGCCGCGCACGCGTCTATTAGCGTAAACACAATAAGCGGCAGCAACATGTGGGCCGGTGATAAAAGTAAAAGTACATGCCCGCAAATATACAGCGTAAGCCCTACAAGCATAACGGCATAGATCGGATAGCGATCTAATATCCGCTGAAACACCAAGAAAAACGACAGCATTATAGCTCCACGCAGTACAACGGTAAGCCATGGCAAAACCTGTTCCGAAATGCCAAGCTCCTGCGTTATATATAGCGAGAAGAATGTATTGAAAACCATATGCTGCACGTGGAAAACGACAATAAGTATAAGTACTCGTATTGTAGCAGGTGTAGTAAAAATCTGTTTTAGCACATCTTTGTATTGTAAAATTAACCGATACATAGGCACGCCCACGGTTTCCTTCATGCGAACGACACCCTGCCTGGTTTCCGTGGCAAACCAAAAATGGATGATAAACTTAGCACTCATCAAAACCGCCGCAAACACAAACAGCACCCGCATTACAGGCACTAAGTCATAAATGCCAATTAAAAACCCAGACAGCGGCGCGATAAATACCGCCAATAGTCCCGCGATATATACCCAGTTAAACAACTGCACAATTTCATTGGGCTCGGCATCTTCTACCAGCAAGCATTCCCATGCGCTGGCTCCGATGGGCCACAACCCATTAAAAAAAGCCGCAACAACAAACCATCTGAAATCTTGCGCAAACGCCCAAATTAAGCACGGCAGGGTCCAAGCGATATGATCCCAAATGATATTGGTCTTACGCCGGCCAATTTTGTCAATAATAACACCGCTAAATATACTGGCGACCATCTGTACGCCAAGCCCGACAGAAACAAGCGTACCTATGTTTCTATCTGTAAGCCCGAGACTAAACATATACAATGTCAAAAACGGAAAATATAAATTAAACGGAATCCCCCACAGCGGCTCTGTAAAAACCGCATAGCGGGGGTTTCCTTTAAGCGCGAAAAGCGGCGCGAATGTTTTTTTTATCATTATTACCTCTCATGGGTCAAGTGCTGATGCTTGCGTTCATATATGACCCTCAGTATAAGAGTGAAGCGGTTTTAAGGCGCGCTTACTCCTCTGGTTCGTAATTTTCTTGTGGTAGATATTCGTAGTTTTCGTCGTAGCCGCCGTTACCGCTTTCATCGCCGTTTCCATTGCCGTTATAATAGCCATTTTCATACGGCGGCTGCGGCAGCGGTTCTATCGGCTGGTCAGGCGGGTATGGCTGTACTGGAGGCAGCTCTTCGGGTGGGGGATAGTCGTTGTTATTTTCATCTGCGCCAACAACCGCAGGTTCGTGAATTTGTACTCTAAGATGCGGCGCGTTTTGTACCAAAGTAATGCCTTGCGGCAATGTTACATTGAGCGGAATCGTATGGATACCAATAGGCCTGTTACGCAAATCCAGCTCCAGCCCAATTTGTCCATAGCGTAACGCATTAACTTGCGCTTGCGGGCCGCTTACTTCCACTCGGATATGCCGCGCCCCGCCCAAAATCGAATAAATTGTACCAAGCCCGCGGCTGCGTACATTGCCGCGCGGTATGTGGAGTACACGCCTCTCGATAGGCTCAACGGTTACTTCCACCGCAACATACGGACTTTCTCCACTACGTAAAAACACGCCATAAGGCAACCATTCAGCAACATTTACATATCGCACAAACTCGCTATCTTCGCCGTCAAGGTCGAATTCTATTAAAATATATTCAATCTCCTGCAAACGTCCTGGGGTACCCGCCACTTCAATTGTAGCCGGCGTAGCGGCAACTTCCGCAATTGCAAGACCGCTTGCGAGGCTGCCGGTAGCGCGTAAACTAAGTTCCTTTGCTTCGGTTGACAGCACCGATATTATTGCCGTGGTTTCCCGCACATTCAACTGCACACGATTGGTGATATTCCTACCTGCATGACAAACCACGGTAAGAGGCAGATTTACAAGCTCTGTATCCGCGTGAATGCCCAAAAGATCCACTTCAACAACAACTTCCGCAATTTGTGACACCCACGAGCGCGGTCCGGTTATAATAACATTGGTATTCATCAAGCGAATTGGCAACAGTTCAAAAACAGGCGCGATTTCACCAGTTTGGTAGACATTTATGGGGAAAGTCCTTTGCTCAATAACGTCTACCTGCACTTGTACAAAGCGCGGATGAATTGAAAAATGCTCAAGCCCCGCGTCCACGTTCGCACTTACATCCAGCCGCACGGTAACAGGACCATCGCTACCCAATACTTCTTCGATATTTATTGCCCTAAAATCGATACTGGGCACAATGCGCGCCGCCTGAACATCCACACCTGCGGCAATAAGAGCGTCAAGCTCCCTGCGTGGCGCGCGAATACCAACCCGCACGATAACATCCAGTGCTTCGGGGTTAGCAATCATAAGCCCTTCTCCGGCTAAAATGTCCATATTGTGATGTTGCAATCGTAAATTAAAAAGATGATTTTGTGGTGGATTATTAATATGTGCGCCAACAAACCATAGCACAAACGCAAGGGATATTGAAAGCAGTTTCCAATGAAAGTCCGCGTATAGAAATGAGAGAATTTTTTTTAGGAGAATCATGTTTTCCTCCTTTTAAACAACGAGAACTTAACCTGAGTAGGCTCGCCCCATGTTAAAAGTTCGCGTATTTGCGCATTATTTACGCCGCGTTGCAGTTTGCCGTCAACCACAAGTGAGACCGTTCCCGTTTCTTCTGAAACAATTACAATTCGCGCGTCAGAAATTTCGCTCATACCAATGGCAGCACGATGACGCGTACCTATTGACGGGTCAAGCACCTCCGCTGTAAGCGGTAGAATGCATGACGCGGAGCTTAATCTATTATTGCGAATTATTACAGCACCATCGTGAAGTGGCGCGTTTTTTTCGAATATGTTAAGCAAAAGCTGGGCACTCACCTGCGCGTCCAACTTGGTACCGCTTTCTTCGTGGCTTCTTAAATCTATTTCCTGTTCCATTACAATTAACGCCCCTGTATTGGTAGCGGACAGGACTTGCACTGCATTTATTATCTCGTCAATAGTCTGTTCGGTAGAATGTGTGTTTTGCTCTGTCTCATTTTTAAGAGGGAACAAATACTGCCCGCGCCCAAGCTGCTCAAGAACCTTGCGCAATTCTGGCTGGAACAAAATAACGATAACAACCAGCCCCATTGCCATGGTATCTCTAACAATCCATTGCACTGTGGCTAAGTTAAATATTTGGGCTAAAATTGCAATTATGGCAATAAAAATTATTCCTCTTACCAAAACCCACGCCTGTGTACGTCTTACCCATTTCAAAATCAAATACAAAACGGTGGCAACGATTAGAATATCCAGTATTTGAAACAGGCCAAACGCGGGCGTAACTAGCGGGGGTAAATTTGTAATTTCTACAAGCCGATCGCTTATTCGAGCAAGCATATATTCAATCCTTTATAGGGGGTTTTGCTTGTTTTGTTTTAAGGGCCGTGCCCCCACAAAATTATTCTTCGGGCAGTCTTGGTGGTTGCGGTTGTGGCCTGCCCGACGGCATATTTTCTGGGTTTCTGCGGTGCCGCGGTGCCTCACGGGGGCGCATTGGCATTCCGTCAGAGTCTTGTTGCACTTGCGGCCGCTTGCCGGAATGGTGGTTCATTGGTGGACGTGGGCGGTTTTGCGGCTCCGCCATTGGGCGAGCGCGCATATCAGGGTTCTTTGGTTCTGCCATTGGGCGAGTATGCATTGCAGGGTTTTTTGGCTCTGCCATCGGCCGGGTACGCATATCCGGGTCGGCGGGTTCTGCCATTGGGCGCGGGCTTCTTGTTTGCGCACCTTCAAGTTCCTGTGCTTCGCCATCCGGGCGAATGCGTTTGACCACCCGCTGGGACTTGGTGCGTATTACCTTGGGCACAATTCTTACATGATAGAAATTATTATCATCTTCAAACTGCACGGATTCCGCCCGCTGGTAGTCCAAAATAGAATCGAAGAAGCGCATAATTAAAGCCAAAACGCCGCATAACAATGTTATGGCAATAATCATGCCTATATTAGCACTGCCTCCGGCTACAAACACAGACACTACAAAGCCAAAAATGTTCATTACACAGCCAAGTGCGATCGCAATTTCTCGAGAATAGTCAATTGCCATACGGCTAACAAAGTGCACCAGCACAATTACCATTGCAAAAATAACAGCCGTAAACACCCAGTTTGTAATAGTAAGCGTATTCAAAAGAGTGGCGTAAATTTCGGAAAAAGCTCCCGGCAGCTCTGTAAGCAGCTCTGTAATTTCTACATCCCCGCCAATGGGAATGTTAGTGGCGGCGGCAGGAGATGTAAGATTAAACAATAGCGGAATTTGCGCATTAATAAACACACCAACAGTAACGGGAATAACCGCCGTAACCGGGAAATACAGCCCCACAATAAGCGGTATAAGATATGGCACATTAAAATGGAACGCTAATATTGTAAATAAAATAAGTATGGACTCACGCCGCGCCATTCTTGCATAAAAAATAAAGATAAACAGCAAGAATAAAAATACCGCAATTGCCACTTCCATATGTGCAGAAAATTGCATGGTTAGGCTAAGAATAATCATAATCCAGCCCAAATTCATAGGTACAACCGTAAACAGCACCGCCAGCAAAACGGTAAGCATCATAGGCTCAAGAGCTCCCGTAAGCGGCTCGACAATTGCATGGGGCTGCCCCATAGACTGGATGCCCATAAACACAAATAAACCCAACAAAAATTTGAGTATAGGCATAATAAACGCCTCAAAGCGTTTGAAAAATTTAATTATTGCCTCGCGTACAATTAATATATGTTCTATCACGACTTTGCCTTCCTTTTCCAATGAGGCTCTGCCACAAACCCCGCCGACATTATACGGTTCGTCTTTCGCGAACTTAGCGCAGAGCGGACAAAGCTTACTTTCGCTTTCTTGTGGAGTGCGGCACAGCTCTATTACTTGTTCTCTAGCTTCTCAAGCTGTCTGACAAGCCCGTTGTATTTTTTCAATCGCTTTTGTATAAGGTAGTACTCTCGCGTTCCCTGAAGTGTACCTATTAGTGAGTATACGGCCAATATCGCCGCCAAAAACATTAGCGATTCGATAAGGTGTCCGCGTACTAGTGCTACTTGCAGCACATCCAGCCCGTCGATAAGAATCATCCTAAGCCAGTGAAGGGCGAGTAATAACAAGCCTCCAAAGCCTACGGCCATACGCGTTCCCAAATTCTTCTTGTAAATATAGTCGTGGCGGAAGAATTCGTTTGCGTCTCGGTCTGCGGGGCCTTCGTGCTTGTCGTAGAGTGCCAGTTTTGTCATTATTGCTACTTTTTGTTGATTAACCATAATTTCACCCGTTTCCATATTACCATTAATTCATTACAAAATCAAAAGAAATTTTCTATGCCTTTGGCACAAATGGCTTCATGAAATTTATTTTACACTTACCTTGAAGGATTTTGCCTTTATGCGTCGAATAATACATATAAGAGGTGAAACACATGCGCTACCCGGAAGAAATTGTGCAAGAGGTTATGGTGTTAAACGATATAGTTGACGTTGTTTCCGGTTATGTTTCACTAACTCCACGGTCGGGAAACCATTTTGGCCGGTGCCCCTTTCATAATGAGAAGACTCCGTCTTTTTCCGTTAGCCCGCAAAAGCAAATTTTTTATTGTTTCGGCTGCAGTGTGGGCGGCAGTGTTCTTACCTTTATAATGAAAATTGAGAACTTGGATTTTACATCGGCACTAAAGGTACTAGCCGACAGGGTGCGGTACAAATTGCCAGAGAAACAAGAGGGCGCATTCGAAAAGGAAGCTCGCGCCGAGCGTGAGAGAAGTTCCGAGCTTAACAAGCGTGCTGCTAGGTTTTATCACGATTATTTGTTTAGCAATAGTTCAGACGCGGTTTTTGCACGCAAGTATTTGGAAGAGCGCGGGGTTGCGCCCGCGCTAATAAAGCGGTTTGGGCTGGGGCTTTCGCCAGACTTGTGGGATGGGTTGCTTGAACATTTGTCCGATGTTTTGCCCGAGCATGTTGCCGCGGCGGGGTTGGCTTCCCAAAGCAAAAAGGACGCGACGCGATACTACGACAGGTTTCGCTCACGTCTAATGTTCCCAATAATTGACAACCGCAACCGTGTTGTCGGTTTTGGCGGGCGTATAATGGACTCCACGCGAGACGAGGCGAAGTATGTAAACACTCCCGAAACAAGCCTTTTTCACAAGAGCAATAACTTGTATGGGCTTAACTTAGCACGGAAAGTCCGGAAGCCGGAGCTAATAATCGTCGAAGGCTACATGGATGTGCTGGCTATGCACCAATGGGGTTTTACCAATACCGTTGGGGTACTTGGAACAGCACTAAACGACTCACATGTGCGCTTGTTAAAAAACGCGGGCTGCACGTCTGTAGTACTTATGCTGGATAGCGATGACGCGGGTGTACGTGCCACATTGCGGGCAATTCCCGTACTTACTAAAGGTGGGATACGGGTTAAAACGCTGGATGTTTCCCATGCGGGTGCGAAAGACCCCGATGAGTATTTGCAAAAGCACGGAGCACCGTCTTTAGCGGAACTTATTGGGCAGGCAAAAAGCCATATCGCGTTCCAAGTGGAGATTTTTAAAGAGAAGCATGACATGTCCACCACCGAGGGGCGAGTTGGTTTTACGCAGGAAGCGGCCACGCTTTTGGCAACCTTGTCCAGTGATATAGAAATTGCGGCGTATGCCACGGAGGTTTCTAAGATGGGGGATATTTCGCAAAGTGCGATAATGGCGGAAATTGCAAAGCAGCGCGGTGTTGCTCCTGTAGCGTCACCGATAGTACGGCGCAAAAAATCCGCGGGCGGGCAAGGTGTGAAAAAAGCGAAAGAAACTTTACTTAACTTGGTGCTAACATACCACAAAGCCGCAAGAGCACTGGAAAAAAGCGAATATATTACAGCCGAGGAAATTGGCGGCGGCATTTATGCCGAATTACTTAAACTGGCATTTTCAAACGCTTCCATGGAGAAGAAAATGACTGCGGCGGACATTACAACACGCTTTGCTTCGGAAGAAAATATCGCAGAAATTTTTGTGGATGCGCCCGAATATTCTTCGCGTGCCGCGGTGGAAAAGGCGCTGAACGAAACCGCGTTCATTATAAAACGAGCATGGGCACTTGCCGAAATGGAAAGCGAAAATTCAAAAAATGACCCACAAACCTTGCAAACGCTGGGTTCTATGTTGCGTAACGAGCCGTCTATTCGTATATAACGACGCAGGATGGTTAAAATAAATAAGACACGAGAGGAATGGTGTTCTTTGAAGCCCTTTGAAGATTCTATGCTTATGACCCGCCTACAAGAGTTGGTGGAAGTTGGCAAAAAGAACAAAAACACCCTAAACCACAAAGAAATAATGGACTTTTTCGGCGATGTAGACCTTGACCCGGATCAAATGGATAAGGCCTATGAATGGATCGAGAGCCAAGGCATCGACATACCCACCGGCCTAGAGTCGGATGCAGACATTGACAAAGACAAGGAGATGGATTTGTCTGCAGTTGAGGGTGCGATAAACATCGACGACCATGTGCGCATGTATTTGAAGGAAATAGGCAAAGTTCCGCTACTGTCCAGCGACGAAGAAGTAGATCTTGCCAAGCGCATGGAAAATGGAGACGAAGAAGCAAAGCAACGCCTTGCGGAAGCTAACTTGCGTCTGGTTGTGTCAATTGCCAAGCGTTATGTTGGGCGCGGGATGCTATTTTTGGATTTGATCCAAGAGGGCAATCTCGGGCTTATTAAGGCTGTGGAGAAATTTGACTACAAGAAGGGGTACAAGTTTAGCACATATGCTACGTGGTGGATACGGCAGGCGATTACACGCGCCATTGCGGACCAGGCGCGAACCATTCGTATTCCTGTTCATATGGTAGAAACTATTAATAAGCTAATTCGTGTTTCGCGTCAGTTGCTGCAGGAATTGGGGCGTGACCCAACACCGGATGAATTGGCAAAGGAAATGCAAATGCCTGTGGATAAAGTGCGGGATATTCTCAAAATAGGTCAGGAGCCGGTGTCGCTTGAAACGCCTATTGGCGAAGAAGAAGACAGCCATCTTGGGGATTTTATTCCTGATGATGATATTCCCGCTCCCGCGGAAGCGGCTGCTTTTGCATTGCTGCGAGAACAGCTTAAAGATGTGCTGGATACGTTAACGGAGCGTGAAGAAAAGGTTCTGCGCTTGCGTTTTGGGTTGGATGACGGACGTGCCCGTACCTTGGAAGAAGTAGGGCGGGAATTTAATGTTACACGCGAACGTATAAGACAAATTGAGGCAAAGGCATTGCGCAAACTGCGCCACCCGAGCCGTAGTAAGAAATTGAAGGACTATTTGGATTAATGGCACTGTCCTTGCGATTGCGGGCTGTGCTTGAGCTTGCTCGCGGATGCGAAATTTTGGCAGATATTGGCACAGATCACGGGTTTCTTCCTATTGAAGCGTGTAGCATGGAGATATGTGAAAAAGCCATTGCCTGCGATATCAACAAAGGTCCACTTGCGGTTGCTAAGGCTAATATCCGTGCGGCAGGGCTGTCGCATCGTATAGAAACACGATTAGGAGACGGTCTTAAACCACTGTGTGAGAAAGAAGCAGACTGTATCGTGATTTCCGGCATGGGTGGGATGCGAATATGGAATATTTTGCATACCGAGCCCGGGAAAGCAAGATTTGCTAAAAAGTTGGTGCTGGGGCCGCAGCATAATGTGCCTGAGCTCCGGAAAAACTTACATGGTATGGGTTTTGAAATTTTAACAGAAAAACTGGTGTATGAGGATTCTCGCTTTTATGTGATTTTGGTTACAACATATACCGGTGAGATTAAAAGCTGGACAGAGCAGGAGTATTTTCTGGGAAAGTATCTGCGTGACAGCGAGGATTTTATGCCATATTTGCGGTATCATAGAAGCCAGATAGACGGGTACATAGGTTCGCTGAAGCACCCGAGCAGCTTGCAACTGGCAGAGTTGCGATTATCGTGGATAGATGAACTTCTTATGTAGGAAAGCGGGAACACAAATGCCAAACATGCAATGGATAATTGACCAAATGGAGTCACTGGCCCCCGCCGCATGGGCGGAATCATGGGACAACGTAGGCCTATTGATCGGTGACCATACACAACCCGTTAAAAAAGTATTGGTGGCACTGGACGCAACGGAGTCGGTAATTCGCGAAGCAATAGAAGGTAACTACAACTGTATAGTCACCCACCACGCCTTGCTTTATAACCCGGTGAAAAAAATAACCACAGCCGACCCAACCGGCTGTAAAATAATCGCACTTATCACTCATGGTATAGCCCTTTTTACTGCGCACACAAACATAGACAAAGCACCGGGCGGTGTTAACGACTGTCTTGCGGAAAAGCTTGGCATCATTAACACAGCACCACTATCAAAATCTGACTTCTCAGCTCAGGTTGGCGGCGGGCGTTTTGGTGAACTTTCAACCGAAATGACATTGGCAGAACTTGCCACACATGTCAAAAATGTTCTAAACTTAAACGAACTGCGTTACAGCGGCGATCTTTCTTCAAAAATAAAAAAAGTCGGCATTTGCGGCGGTAGCGGAATGAGTCTTTTGCAAGATGTAATAAACGCCAATTGTGACGTTTTTATCACTGGCGATGTAAAATTTGCCGATTCTCACGCACTGCTTGACGCGGAAATTTCGCTTTTGGATGTAACCCACTATGGCGGCGAAGTTATAATTGTGGATACAATTGTGCAAAAACTTCGCGAAAAAGCGGCGGCGGCAAATCTTCCACTGGAGATTAACGCTACATCTATAGACGGCCAGACTTTTCATATGCTATAGTTTGCAAGAGGTTTTATAGCGGTTAACTTTAAAACCCTTTCGCAAGCTATACCACAAACCGCTGAATTTCGGTAAGTAGTCTAATTTAATAACGTTAAGCCGCTATGTAACAATTCTGTAAAATATTCGCAGACGTACCAACAAAACTACAGTATTTAAAAATAAAATTTGCCCAAAATAAAATCGCAAGCACATGATGTGAAAACGTCCGCAAATCCAATTTTGTACCTTTTTGCTTTGCTAAACGCCATTTGACTAAAGTCGTTTCGCAACGCAAGATTGGTTCAACTGCGGGTTTGTAGAACTATCATAAGTGTAAGCGATTTTTTTAATAAAAATTAGGGGGAAATTTTAATGAACTGGAGACGTATCGCAGTAACCGGTCTTATTGCAGGTATGGTGGCCGTAACAGGCTGTTCCGCCAACTTGCCTGAAACAAATCAAGGTAATCGAAATGGGCAGCGTGTAACGGATAGCGTTAACCGCCGTCCCGACAGTTATTCTAGGGGAATATACAACACCGATGGTACAGCGGCTCGCGCAACAAGAGGTATGCATCGCGTAAATACAAATACCGCCATTGCCCCAACTCGCAATATCAACAGACAAGCCACACGCAACCCGCTTAACGTAGGCCGTCCTCAAGGGCGTATCGGTAACGCATTCCGCTATGGTACACACCACGGGTATGCAAGAAACATACACAACAACAGCATGTCAACAGTTGACCGCAACCTTGTAAATGCGCGTACAACCCGCAATTCTGCTGTTGCCGTACCAAACAACAATATTGATAACATGAACCAAGCAGTAGCACCGAACGCAACGCCAAAAGCAGCAACCCCGGCTAAAAAAGCACCGGTAAAAAAAGTTGAAACAGTACGTAAAGCACAACCTGCAAAAACTGAAACAAAACCGGCCGCACCGGTTAATGTGGCACCAACAAACATGCCTTATGCCGACGTAGCTCCGTCACGCCTTGCGGCGCCAACCCGTACAACCACCAGAAGGTCTTCCGGCTCAGCATCTGCCGCTAGAAAAGAAGTTAGAGAAAAGCGCGCGGCGAGAACAGGCCAAGTACGAAACATTGCACCACGTAACTCCACAGCAGCGTATCGCGTTCCAACAAACAATACGGTAGTACGTAACACAAGAGGCTCGGAAGTACAAAATATTGCACCACGCAATTCCACAGAAGCATATCGCGTTCCAACAAATAACGCGGTAGCAAACAACGCAGCAAACATTGCAACCCGTTACGCAATGCCAAACACAAATACATCACGCATTAGTGAAATTACGCAAAACACAAGAAACACACGCCGTACATCGTCTAATACAAATGCACTGCGTAGAAGTGCGACTACCCGCGGCGCAAGAAACATGACAACCCGCAACATGGCAAATAGTTATGCAGTACCAAACACAAATATATCACGCGTAGGTGAAACAACATATACACAAAACCGCTATGGTATGAATCTTAACCGTGCGGCACGCAGAAGCGCGCGCAGAAACCAAGTAGAAAACCGCAGTGTAAATAATAACGCGCTTAATAACCGCGCACTCAACAATCGCACACAAGCAACTACGCAATCTAATCAAACCGTACCGGTTGTAAACAATGAAATTGACGCTATGCCAATAGCAAGCAACGATTTTGCGTTTTTCCGTAAAAAAGTAGATGAACAAACTACTCCGGAAACTCCACAGGAAGCACCACAAGAGGCTCCGGCAGTTTTGCCAACAAGCCAGATGGACGAATCTTACGACGATAGCGATTACGACGGTAATAATCCAATAAACGAGGATGCGGAAAATACACCCGCGCCAGAGCCGACACCAACACCGAACGTTACACCACGTCCAACCAGATCACTTCGTACGGCTACCAGACGTTTAATGAAATAACCTATCGTAACATAGTTTCAAGTTTAACGTAATCAATTTTTGCCCCATGGCGTTTGTCCATGGGGATTTTTTTAACTTCGATAACGTCTGATATATGGAGTTCTTTTAAACTGCGGATTACATCGTCCAAAGACGCAAAACTTCCCTTTTCTACTATAACTGTTCTTGTCCCGTTACGTAACAGAATAGCCGCGCGAATCCCATATAGCGAATCCAAGATACATTCTACGCTAAACGGATAAAGCGTACCAATTTCGTCATGAAGAGCTTGGCTAGCGCGCCCCAAAAGCCAAAGCTGCCCTTGCGAATCGAAATATCCGGCATCACCTGTTTTGTGCCATATTTTACCGTCGATGTGGATTTTGTTTTCGCTATCGCCGATGCCGCCAAGATAGCCTTTTAGCACTGTTTCGCCGGTGACCAATATCTCGTTGTTTTCGCCGATCCTGCACTCTACTTGCGGTACAACAAAGCCTACTGGCAGGCCTTCGCCTTTGGCTATTTTTGCCTTACACGACTGAGGAATATTTGCCCAGCGGATGCTTGAAATGGGTTCGGCTTCTGTTGAGCCGTACACTATATGCAGATCTATATCATTTCGCATTTTTGTAAGCAGACTTGGATATACCGGGCCGCCGCCTAAGTAAGCGTGGGTTAGTTTTGGTAAACTGCTGTGCTTTAGCAAGTTTGCCATTAGCGCGGGAGAGCAGATTATGCGAGTTATGCCCTCGGTGTTTATTTTTTGCGCCAGCTTTTTTGGGTTTATTTTTGAGCGGTAGCTTTTGTCTGGCAAAAGTGTTGTAATACCCGCCGCCAAGTTTGCCAATGTAAATACCGGTAGTGTTCCCAAGTCTATGTGATTTTCGTTAAAATTTATGTGTTGTCTTAGCACGTTGTACTGGTTAATAAGAAAACCATGGGTGCGTACAGCTATTTTTGGGACTCCTGTTGTACCGCTGGTTAATGTTAAAATTGCAGGGTGGTTGTCGCTTACATTGTGAGATTTTGCGTTTTTTGCGTGCTCATTGTGATGGCGCGAAGGCAATTTTACTTTCGTCATTTTGATTTTGCGCATCTTTGGGTACATGTTTCGAATAATCCCTGTAACGCCATCGCATACGATTATATCTGGTTTGAGCCGCTCGATACTATCGCTTACAAATTTTGACCCTTGGGAATAATCGATAAAAATTGCCGCGGCACCCGCACTCCACACGCCTATCATTGCAATGTACAGCTCGATGGATAGCGGTACAAATATCAAAACATTACTGCCTGTGCCAATTCCCATGTCTCGCAAACGGCCACCGAAGGATAGACCGCATTCAAGCAAATTGGCATAGGTAACGCGTTTTTTCCCTTGGATTAGCGCTGTTTTGTTACTTGGTTTTAGCATTTGCACTATATTCATGAAACCTCCAGCGCATACAGCGTATACTCGCGGATTTTTTCGCTTTCGTATTTCTCCACGATTTTGTAAGAATTGTTGCCGTCTGCCATTAGCGCGGCTATAGCAGTTTTAGCACCTTTTTGCTGCGCCGCTCGAAGGACGGCGTTTATCAGTCGCGCGCCTACGCCGCAGCCGCGATATTGCGGCAAAACGGCCATGGATTTTAGCACTAAGTTATCACCATGCATGAACGAAAAAATGAAACCTGCGGGAATGCCGTCTATTTCTGCAATAATTGTGAGAGCTGGATCAAGTAAGGGAAGAACCGGAATATACAGCTTTGCAAATTCCGTAAATGAGATATCGCTGTATAGAAAATTTTCCTTAAACCCATCGCGTGAAATGTTGTAAAGCAGTGGTAGGTCGGTTTGTGACGCAAGTCCGCGAATTACAATTTGCCGTCCGCAATTTATTGGCTGTACTTTTCCAAGCCGGAACTTATCGCTCCTATATTTCATAATTGGCCGAAATCCCAGTTCTTCATATATGTCGCAATGCCAAAGCGGGTTTTGCGGTTCTAATGGAAACGCGGGGTCGTTGTTTGTCCAGCTTACCAAGCGGTATTGTTGCCATGTGTTGCCGTTTATGGGCGCGATAATTCGCTTATGGCCTGTGGCTTGCAGTTGCTGTACATACTCATATAGTTGCTGCCGTCCCAGTTCTTTGTCAGCCATTTCGAAGTTGCCGATATAACCCTTATCTAAATAAATCATACAGTACAACCCTCTCGTTAAAGAAAATAATTATTGTAAAAACACTTACCAGCGCGCCTACTAAAATTTTGTTTGCGTTAAACGTCTCGTCGCCAGTTTTTTTGTAGTTGTATTTTTTATTGAGTTCCATAGCAAACGGTAGCGATAGACCCATAAATAGCAGATATATAGTAAAGGTTAGCCAATGCATTTCGGTTATAAAAAACGCGGGCAGTGCTATCAGCAATGTGGATTTTATAGATCCCCACAGCACAGCCGCCGCCGCATTCATATCCAGAAAATTGACCAAGCGGCTGTAAGTATTTATTGTTAGATGTATCGCAAACGACAGCGAGAACGACAGGTAAAATAATTCTCTAAACTGTGGCAGAAAGACAGCGGCCATAATGCAAATTACACCCACAATGACATTGCATTCGATTACCTTGTAGGTTTGTACCATGCTTTTTTCGTCCTTGGTCATCATAGGCAGTATGCCAAAGGATAGAAGCAGCGTGGCGGCGGGCAAAACCCAAACCGTACCGCCTTGTATCATGAAGATGTATGCCGCCAGCAGTGCGTATGCCATGGATAGTCTTGTAATATTGGTGAGCTTGTATACGGCGTAAATTATCGCAAAGAACAGCAGCATCCACAAAAAATTGTTTAGCAAATGCTCTGTAGATTTGTCTGTGTTGTAGCGGATAAAGCTGTATGTGAACAGAGGTAGCAGCAGGTTATCGTTGCCGTTGCGGGTGACAGCCTCTATCAGAGCCGCAAGAACACCAATGGATAAGCTTATTGCCAGCACCTCTGCCCGTCCGACTTCTGTCATTAGTTGCAGCGGAACAAGCGAGCACATAAACGCCACTACAAAAAACATCACGCTGCCTTCGCGGCTTTTGGGGGATTCCTCTTCGTGGGCGGCCATGTTGTGTCTGCCGTAGCTTGTGCCAACTAATGCGGCCACGCTGTCTGCAAAAGTTAGCACGGAGATGGCTATTAGATATTCGAAGGGCTCGTGGAATTGTATAAACAACAAAACGATGGCGATAACAAAATAGATATCGCCTAAGGATTTTCGGTTAACGCCTAAAATGGCTGTGCCTATTCCCTCGCGCAAGTTTTTGTTTCTGCGCATGAAAAGTAATGCTGCTATGGTGGCTAGGCCTAAGTATACGACGGTTTGGCGATACTCGAAGACATATGGGAAGGTGAGTGCCGTGCAGCCCATTAATATATGGATTATCTTGCGCGAGCCTTCGGGTGTTAGGCGGGAAGAGGAAAGTTTTGCTGCGGCCATTACCACGCCTAGGGTTAGTAGTACTGTTGCGGCAGCCAAGAGATCGAGCATTAAAACCACCTTCCTACTTATTTAGATAAGTGTCTATCATGCCGGGTTTGTAGTTTATTACCAATATTATAATAGAAGCAGCTGCAATCCATGCGAGCTCGAATATTACGAGCCTTGTTGCGCTTTGCTGTATATTTACAATCGCGCCTGTCGATAAATCGAAGGTAATGATTCGGTTTTCGAGTGTGGTTACTTGGAGGGTATTGTTCTCCAAATTATGAATGCGCGAACTTGCGTCATCCCACCAGACATGTGATACAAATAGATGAAGTTTGTTTGGGCTATTTATCAGATCGGGTAACCTGTGGTAGTTTACGACATTTCCACGGTAGAAGACACGTACTGCTGGGCGGCCATTTACAAGCCATATTCTATAGCTCGAAAATATCCCATGCGGGTGAAGTATAAGCGGCACTTCAAGAAACGTCATACCGTCGTTAGAGAAAAATACTTGATGCTGGCCGCCACCATAGAGGTAAAATGTATCATTGATTGTATAAATAAGCTCCCCGTTGCGATAAACTCCTGAAAATGGGTAGCCCGCATCTGCGTATCCTTCGGGTGTGAAGTGGAATGTCATTCCGTTTCCTATGTCTTGGTAGAAAGGGTGCGGCGGCGGTGGCGGTGAGGCGTAAATTACTGTCGAAAATAATACGGCTGAAGCTAATAGTGAGATGATAAATTTCATTTCAACCTCCGATAAACGAAAACCATCGCTCTTTAGTTATTCCATAGTGAACAACATCACGGAAGATGTTTTTAATTTTCATTTCCGCTTTACCAGTTCCTTCAAACTCCATACCGCACTTGGCCATAACTTTGCCAGAACCTTCGTTGCCTGTAAAATATGTGGCCTCTACGCGATTGATCTCCAATTTATTAAAGAGCAATTCTAGTACTGCGTGCAATGCTTCAGTCATATAGCCATGACCCCAATACTTTTTATTTAAGCAGTATCCAAACTCAGCTTTTTCGTGTGCTGGGTTTATTCGAAAATCTATGCATCCGATGCATTTTTTATTGCTTTTGAGTTCTATTGCAAAAATGCCAGGTCTTGACCAGTAATGGTCCGCGATGGAATTTTTTGCATCATCAATGGTTTTGAGGCCTTCCCACGTTAAGTACTCAAGAACCGCGCTGTCACTACCATATTCAAAAATATCAGGCGCATCTTCTTTTTTGAATTTGCGAAGGATGAGATTTTTGGTGTGAAAAGTTTCGTTGTCATACAAAACTTCTTTGTAGTTTTTTACCATAGTTGATAGCCCCTTTTTCCGAAAGTTATATGGTATCCAAGTAAAACTTACTATAAAAAAACGCCTTGTCCTTCATAAGAAACGCGTCATTTTTACTTGCGTCGGTAGTTACGCCGTATTTTTTCATTAGCGTATCGCTGCATTTTCTTGGAGCAAGCATGTTCCAGTACGCGAACCGCGCGCCCGGGGCGGCTTTTTGCAATATGGTTTCGTATAAGCTGTCCATGGCATCCTGAGTCATGTATTCGAATATATCGCTTAGGTTAAACGCGTCTATTTTACCATCAAATTCTGATGCAAATGTTTCAATCGATACTTTGCGAAATTCTATATTGTCGAGGTTAGCTTTTATTTGGTCGTAGCTTTCTTCCCGTAGCGAATAGGGTAGGGCAGTGGTGTACTCGCCGTTTAGGATAAACTGCAGGTACGGGTTTTGGGCGGGGTCAAGCGTGGTTAGAGCATGTTCTGTGCGTGTTAGGATCTTATCCGCGACGCTGCCTTCCACAAATTTAAAAAATTCCTTGTCGCGCCCGAGCCGTCCCATCATAAAGCGGGAGAAGAATATGCGGAACATAATTTGCCAGCGTCGGTTGTTCCATACGTTATTGTAAAATGCGCGACGGTCTGGTTCGGTTTTTGGAGAAAGGAGCTCATTAACATTGCGGCGTGAATGAACCAGCGGCAATGCCTTTTTGCGGAAAGTCGCAAAATATTTTTCGAATTTGCCAAGTGCCATAAAGCCGTGCTTTATGTAGCCGAAATTATTTAGCCAATATTCTTTTGCAAAAGCGGGCATTTCCAGCTTGTCGAATATCTCTGCTCTATCCATTTTGCCACGTATAACACCGCCAAAAACAAGATGCTCCCCATGAGAAAGTTGGCGATACATTGCGCGGCGCATCTCGCAACAGGCGATTTGTGCCTCGCTTAAGTCTATTGCGTATACCTTTGCTGGGGATTGTGCCGCAAGCGCAAATGCGTTATCTCCCGCAGATGCTATGGACAGTACGGTGTCGGTTTTGTGCAAGTTTAATGCTTCGATAAGCAAGTCCGCGTCTTCCCATACTTGAGAGTAGCGGATTATATTAAATTTTGCGCGGTTTTCTATACTTTGCGGAGGAAGGGAATTGGCTTTCTCATGCTGTAGACGGTTGCTACAGACGGGTGGATTTGATTCAGTTTTCAAGGATTTTCACCGTACCTTTCTCACCATCGAGCTCTATCAAGTCTCCTGTTTTCACATTTGCGAATAAATTTTTTACCGATACAACAGCGGGAATTCCCATCTCTCGCACAACAATGGCGGCGTGAGATAGTAGGCTGCCGTATTCTACCAGTACTCCTGCCGCAACCGGGAACAGCATAATCCAACCGGGGTCTGTGCGTTGCGCAACCAAAATTTCTCCGGGGAGGATAATTGCGTCTTTTGGGTCGGTGATAACTCTGGCATACCCGCGCACAACACCGGGGCAGCAGCCTAGGCCGGTTAAATTGTTGGTGCTATTGTCCACGATGTCGGGTTGCCTCACATGGCGGCTGCTCAAACTTACGCAGTCAAATGTCTCAAATCTATCATGGGCAATGCGCGCAAATGACGCAAATTCTTTTTTGCGCACGTCCACCAGCCCACGCAAGTTTTGGGTGGCTGCGGTGCCTTCGATATATGCCAGAATTTCGCCAAGCTCCAGATAAAAAATATCGTCGCGCGTGTTTATTACTTTAAAACTGGCTAAGCGCATCCCTATTTCCCTAAAAATGCTGCGTACCGTGCCAAATACCCGCGTGCGTTCGAAACGCAGATTTTCGCGGTTACGTATGGTACGTCGAGCGTTTTTAAGTATCCATTTATAGATGTGGCGCTTGTGAAATGGTGCTTTACTTATAATTTCATTTTCATCAAAATTGTCAGTAATTTCGCGCATATCGCCGTTGTTTAGCTTTACCGCGTAATTGCCTATTGCGCGGTATAACGAAAGCGGGTTGTCGAATAGAGTTTCGCTTTCGAGTTTTAGCTCATTAATGCATCTGTTACCAAATTTGTCTAAGTATTCGTCGATTTTTGTTTTTACGTCACCATGAAGATGCTTTTGTATCGCAAAGATATCGTCGCGTACGAGACTTTCCACAAGCTCTGCGTCTGCGCGGGCGGTTTCGGCAATTGCTCGCACCAATTGCGCCGGTTCGGCACTTATGATATCTCCTGTGTTGCGCAATAGCCCATTAAAGCCGTTTTCATCTTTTATACCGCACCATTTTTGAGATGTACTTTTTAGCATTCCGTAAAAAATCATAGAAAAAAAGTCGTTTATGACGGGTGCGTCCCATTTTTTAAGCAGCTTAGCTTCGAGCTCACGATAATATTGGGCTAGTTCAAACAAGGTAAGGTCGCTTAAATAGCGGGATTTTATCGTGTTGCTAAGCAACGCAAAAAAGCCCGCAACGTGCTTCTCGTTGCGGCGGTGGTGTTTCCATAGCTTGCGTATGGCGGTAAATATTGTTGCGTCCGACGGCGGCGGCAACAGTTCTCGCACTTCCGGCGAAAGCCCTTCCTTTACACCCATCATCTGCTCCATGAAAGCGGCGTTTGTTTTGTAGCCGGGTAAGATAGCTACCAATTTGTACCATGAGAGCAGGTTGTAATACACCTGTCCGTCACACAGCCCCAACATGTGGGTAAAAATGTAGTCGTTTTCGGCTATTTTTTGTTCTGGTACGCCAAGCATCCGGCACATTTCGCGATAAACATGTTCATAAGCCATGCGGATGAACGAGAATGTGAGAGGTGTGGTTATACCGTTATAACTTTCGGCTATGTTACTGTTGTCCCAGATGTTGATACATCCTGTTTTTTCCGAAAACTTTCGTAGAGAGGTTATGGGGCGGGACTGCAGTAGATATAGATTGCCATTTTCGTATGCCCATTCTATGTCCTGGTAATGGCCAAAGAAATGGCTTGTTTTTTTGCATAGGGCGGCTATTTCTTGGCATTGGCCGGGGGAAAGCAGGTGGGAGCTACCGTAGGTTGTTCCTATAGCTTGGGTGCAGTTGGTGGCTGATGGTACACGATGTACGATATATGTTTCGCCGTCTACCGTGCCATCAACCAGTTTGTCTCCCAGCCCCGCCACCGCGCTTATTACGCATTCTGTTGTATTGCCTGTGACCGGGTTCGCGCCAAATGCTACTCCCGCACTGTCTGCCGCTACCATTCGCTGTATCAACACTGCGGGGGTGACGGTATCGGTTATGCCGCGTTCGTGCATGTATGTTTTAACACGTTCGGACGCGGCGGACTGCCGTACTTTTGCGATATGCTCGACAATGCTGGATTTTGGCACGTTAAGATACGATTCGAACTGTCCCGCGAACGAGCTGTCAGACCCATCTTCGACCGTAGCGGACGAGCGTACCGCAAACAATGTGGAGTCGTCGAACTTGTTTAGTACGGTTGCAATTTCATCTTCACTCGCGCCGTCTGTGCCAACAACAAACCATTCGGGGATGTTGTCGGTAATAATGGCTAGTTTTGCAAGCGCGGCAGCCTTGCCACCTATTTTATTTAAATTATAGTTTTCTTGTGTGTAAACCATTTGTCACCTCGCAAAATGTTGCTTTCTATACAAAAAACGGCAATATCCCCAGCATCGAATACATAAGCAGCAACCATATCCCGGGAAATATTTCAAAAACCTTTGCATTTTTAGGCGATGGCGTTTTGGCAAACCTAACCGCTGTAAAGATAGCAAAAATATACAAAGGCACAAGCACCAACAAAATTATCCATCCGACCCCAACACGAAACCCTGCCAGTACAGTAGTAGTAATGGAAATACTCATGCAAAACCCCCAAACCACCATTGCGCGTTTAGGCCCCCAAATTTGGGTATATGTATCAACTCCATACTCTTCGTCTTCCTTGGCGCGCAGTTTTCGCCCAACTTCTACTACCGTGCCGTCGCAATAGCTCGAAATCATATACAGCAAGATTCCCATGCTAAACGCGCCGCCACGGGGCAGCCATTCTATAGATGTTGCATAAAAGTCAATTATTGGCAAAATTAGCATGTGACTTGCCAAATACAAGGTTGGGCGTGCTTTTAGCCATTTAGGCACGCCAAATTCCAACGACATAAGTGTAAACCAGACGTATACTATCGCCAGTGTCCAAAGAAGCCGCCAGTCTACCCAAACGCTAAGGGCGACCTGTATTAAAATTAGTGCGATGCCCATGCCACGAAGTTCTTTTAATGTAATAAGTCCGCGTGGCACAGGGCGATACGGGCGATATTGCGCGTCTTCGTCAAAGTCCTTATGCTCGTCGGCAATACGCATTAGCATAAACCAAAACAGCGTTGTAACAACCGCCGCTAAATATTGCGGCGCGGCAATATCCGATAGTTGCGCGTTAGGATTATTTAAATGAAGCGAAAAGCTGATGCTCGAAAATCCAAACGCAAACATCATAGGTATGTACATTAGAAGCGGAAAGCGTTCCCTTTGATATATCCACCATTTTTTCATAGCTGTCACCTTCTTAATAAGGTGTGTTAGATAATTCCATTGCACCGCCTTTTCGGTAAATTTTGTGCTATGCGTTGTTACAAAAAAACCTTACGTACCTCTGGGTACGTGCGGCTTTTTGCTCCTAGCCTAGCACAAAATTTACGCGAAAATTCGGCACAAGCGAATTATCGTACACATCCAATACAAATCCGCGATAGAGGCATATCTATTTGGGATTAGTATAGTCACACTATACCCGCCATTTAACTTTTTTGCAAGATATCGTAATTTTTAGCTAAACTAACTAAATAATGTCAAGCCCTTTTAATGCAACCGCTTTTTTACACGTATAGCACAGCAATAATTAGGCTAGGATAAGCAAAGATTATTTTGTATGCAAGGGGGTCAAAAATGTATCGACAATATGAAGCGTTAACTTTTACATCCAAGACGCGTCAAGAACATATTTCACCATCAAAACCACGAAAAAGGCTAAAAATTATATTTTTCCTGCTAGTTGCGGCAGTTGTTGGTTATTGTACCGGCAGTCTTACTATTTTATACCGTTTCCCTAGCGAAATTCGCATGACAGAAAATGCCATCCATAGCATAGACATTGGTCTTCCGCTGTCGGCCACATTTCAAAGCGAAACCGCGGCCGTGGCCAAAGTAAACGACTATCCCCTAACGGATGATTTTAGCGTACGGCTGGGGCGTCCTTTAACCATCAAAACCGACGGTGCGGGCACAGCGGAAATGGCAATTGGCGCGTTTGGTATTACCATGCGCCGGGTAACATTGGATGTGGTTTCTGACATAAAAGTTGTACCGCTTGGGACGGCAATTGGTGTACGCATAAACACCGACGGTGTAATGGTGCTTGGCACAAGCAGTTTTTTGGGTGAAGACGGCGAAACCCATAGCCCAAGCGATAATATTTTGCGTGCGGGCGATTTGATTTCTCACGCTAACGGAAGCGAAGTAAACTGCAAGGAAGATTTGAGCGAGTTGGTAGCGGAAAGCACAGGCGACGTAATTTTAAAACTACGCCGCGGCGACGAACAAATGGAGATAACCATAACTCCGCAAGTGGCGGCAACTGACGGGGTGCGCCGCATAGGTACATGGGTGCGAGACTCCACCAAAGGTATTGGTACGCTAACCTATTACAACCCCGCTACAAGTACTTTTGGCGCGCTGGGGCATGGGATACTGGACGTGGATACAAAAAAACTGATGTCCGTAAAAAGCGGCACAATAATGCCGTCTACGGTAACATCAGTTGTAAGGGGGGCGCGAGGCGCACCGGGAGAGCTTGAAGGCAAGGTTGATACCACTCGCAAGTTTGGTCAAATTTCTGTAAACAGTCCAAGCGGTATTTATGGTCGGTTGGATGCGGCGGCTCAGGAGCAAATTGTTACTCGCGAACCTATTCCGATAGCTTTGCGCAGCCATATAAAGGAAGGGCCCGCTACAATACTAACCGGTGTATCCGCAAGCGAAGTGCAGGAATTTGAAATATATATCGAAAACGTAAATCGCTTCACCACCGACGAGACCAAGGGCATGGTAATTCGCATAACCGACCCCAAATTGCTGGAAATAACAGGCGGAATAGTTCAGGGTATGAGCGGCAGCCCAATATTGCAAAACGGGAGAATTGTAGGTGCCGTAACCCATGTGTTTGTGCAAGACCCGACTAAAGGTTATGGGATATTTATTGAGAGTATGATCCAATCTGAAAAAAATGGAACTTTGGGCGACACACGCGCGGACAGTATAATGGACTTAGCGGCTTAGATAATGCGAACCATGCTATTGATTTTGATGCGCAAGCTCATTGTATCAAAAACAACGCAAAACCGGGCTGTCTCTGTAAGCAATCCCAACTGGTGACTGTGAGTCACCAGTTGGGGATTGATTACCGAGGCAGTCTCTTTTTGCACCGCATAGCAAATTGTTATACACTACCACTTCTCGTATCTAACCATGCTCTCAAGCGGTCTCTTGGGCGCGGGTTTTCCGCTTCCGTCCGAATACCCAATGGTTATAATTCCAACAACATACTTATCATCAGGAATCCCTAAAATTGGCCGGACATCTTTTTGATCAAAGTACGCCGTCCAGCAGCTTGACAGGCCTATGCTTTCTGATTCCAACAAAATGTGCTCGATGGCGATTGCCGTATCGCGGATAATTTGCTTTAGCTCGCGTAAGCTGCTTTCTTCATCCAAGAAAACTTCTACGCTATCGTCTTTAACGCGGCATCTGATATCCGCTACACATACGATAAAGACCGGCGCGGTTTTCATCCACATTTGGTTGCCGTCGGCTTTTGCGATTTTTTCCTTTGTCTCTTCCGACCTGACTATAATAAAATTCCACGGCTGTGTATTGCTGCCGGACGGAGCCTGTCGCGCGCTTTCCAATAGCTGTAAAATTTTTTCGTCATCAACCGGAGTAGAATTGTACTTTCTTGTGCTTTTCCTGCTGCGGATTTCTTTTATCATACTATGCCCACCACATTTCCGCGGGTTGGTCGTACATGAGAATGGGTTTTAAAAATTCCACTGCTTTTTCGAGCCCTTCGGTTATTGACATCAGGCCGTCTTCATGCTCGATGCTTATTGCGCCGTCGTATCCTGTAGCGCGTAGGGTGGATATTATATCCCGCCACATGGTTTCGCCGTGGCCATATCCTACTGTGCGAAATACCCAGCTGCGATTTAATATATCGCCGTAGTCGCCGATGTCAAGTGTTCCGTTTACCGCCGTGTTGGCACGGTCTACGCGGGTATCCTTTGCGTGGAAGTGGTAAATCGCGCCCTTTAGTGCCTTAATGGCTTCTACCGGGTCTATTCCTTGCCAAAACAGGTGACTTGGGTCAAAATTGGCACCTATTGCAGGTCCCACAGCTTCCCTCAGCTTTAGTAACGAATGCGGGTTGTACACCGCAAAGCCCGGATGCATTTCCAAAGCAATTTTTGTTACGCCGTAATCTGCGGCTATTTTTGTGGCGTTTTTCCAATATGGAATAAGCTCGTCTTCCCATTGATATTTTAACACCTCAAGGAAATCGGGCGGCCATGCGCAGGTTACCCAGTTTGGATGCATTGCGTCGGCATGGTCGCCGGGGCAGCCGCTGAAGGTTATTACTGTGTCCACTCCAAGTTTTTGCGCAATCTTACATGTGTTTACAAAGTCGTCATGCGCCTTATCGCGGATTTCCTTGTTTGGATGCACGTGGTTTGCGTGGCAGCTTAGCGCGCTTATTGTCAGGTTGTTTTTGTCAAGCTCGCTTTGCAGGTCTTGCAGAATTTGTGGGTCTGTAAGTGCCGCTGCCGGGTCTAAGTGCGCGGTGCCGGGGTAGCCGCCTGTACCAATTTCCACAGACTGTACGCCTAGTTTTGCCAAATAAGAAAATGCTTCTGCCATGGGTTGCCCTTGCAGGGCAACGGTTAGTACGCCTAGCTTCATAATTTATGCTCTCCTTTAAAATGTGATCAATGTCCTTGTTTTGCAGATTAGAAATACAACTCCACAACTTGTCGGCAAAAATAGTCCAAATTGCATTCGGCAAGCAGTCTATCAACTTCCTGTTCGAAGTCAAGCTCCGCGCAATACGCAAGCCCGCACCCTGCTTTAATTTCCGGGGGTAGGGGAATAAGACGCCCCAATGTGCAGATATCGTCAAATGCCAAGGCGGCGGTTGTTGTGTTGAACGCGATAACCAGCCTTGGTTTTTTTTGCCTGGTCATAAGCTCTCCTTAGCAATTGCACTTACAGCTTGTACTGCCGCGGATACGTCATTCTCAGTGTTAAATGACGAAAAGCTAAACCGCACAGCACCTTGTTTTTCCGTGCCCAACGACCGGTGAAGCAGCGGAGCGCAGTGCGCCCCCCCTCGTACCGAAATGCCGTATTCATTAGAAAGACAAAGCTCCACCGCCGCCGAATCCATATCTCCAATATTGAGCGCGACTATGGGGGCTCGGGGTAGAGAATCGCAATACAGTTTTACATTGGCAATCCGCAAAACCTCGTTGTAAAACGCCTCGGCAAGTTGCAGGGAGTTTTTATAAATTTGCGCCATGTCGGTTGCTTTAATATATTCTATCCCCGCTGCAAGTCCCGCGATGCCTGGGGTGTTGAGTGTACCTGCTTCTAAAGATTCTGGTAGTTTTACTGGTTGGGTTTTAGAAAAGCTGTCTACACCCGATCCACCAAATTTGGCGGGGGGGATATCAATATTAGTGCAAAGTCCGCCAACACCCTGCGGCCCAAGCAGCGATTTGTGTCCGGTAAAGCACATCACGTCTATCTCTGCCATGCTTATGGGGAGCAACCCGGCTGTTTGTGCCGCGTCTACAATAAGAAGCAGCCCATGCCTTTTGCAAAATGCCGCTACAAATGCCATATCCACAACTAATCCTGTCAAATTTGATGCGGACGTTATTATCACGGCTTTTGTGTTAGGCTTAAGGCTGTTTTCAAAGCTTGCGTAATTAAGGTCGCCATTTTCGCGGATATCTATCGTCGATATTTCAAGTTCCAGATTATACAACGGCCGCAGTACAGAATTATGCTCGAGCACCGTGGTTATTACATGGTCGGTAGATGAAAGAAGCCCTCTTATAGCGATATTTAAACTGTCTGTTGCGGACGATGTAAAAACCACCCTGTCCGGGCTGGTATCAAAAAGAGACGCAGCGGCTTTGCGCCCTTTATAAACCTGACGAGCCGCGTCCAGCGCGTGCTTGTGCGCACCACGCCCGGGGTTGCCTAAGTTGCGGACAGCTTCCACCATAGCAGAGGCTACGCTGGGGGGCTTATGTAAAGATGTAGCCGCGGAGTCTAAATAAATCATGGTTTTATGATACATGTAGCCTGCTGTTGCAGGGTTACGATGTCGTACATGTTTGTGACTTCTCCAACCGCAAGGCTATCTGCCACGCCCATGTGGGTCAGACATGTGCCGCATGATAAAATTTTTACGCCTTGCTTGTGAAGATATTGTAAATCGTCAAGGCTTTCGGAATTTTGCAGGGTATGGCGTACGCCGCCGTTGTAGAAAACTACCGCTTGCGGCAAGGTATCCAGCTGGGTTAGCGCAAAGATAAAGCCTTTTATCAGGATTTTGCCCAATGCCGCGTCGCCCTCTCCCATATACTCGGAAGAAATTACTACTAGTGTATTGGAATTTTTGCTATGTGAGGGGATGTCTTGCCGCTGATCAAAATCCGCCTCTACAGCATCACCACTGCCTGTTATAATTTTCATCAAAAAAAACTCCTCTTCCTTCAATGTAGAAAAGGAGCACTCTTGTGAATTTAACAATTTAGATATGTTTTGCACCGCAATTTCATTATCAACAAGAACTTCAAGTTCCGCAACCTTGGTAGCCAAAGCTTTTTTTACCTTTATTACAGGCACCGGGCAGATATCGCCCACACAGTTGATTCTTGTCACAAATCTCACCACACTATAATATTAGTAGAAGCTCTTGGCACAACTTCGCCCACCATGCTTGGTTCGAGCGCAAGTTCGTTAAGTTCGTAAAAAAGTGACCTAGCATCGCTTTCCGCAACCGAAATCAAAAGCCCGCCGGATGTTTGCGGGTCAAACAATATTTCTTGCATAAAATCTTCAACATTTTCAAATATAACTTTCTCGGCTAAAAAATTACGATTCTTTTGCCCTGCGGATGTTAGCAAAAATTCTCGTGCTAAACGTTCCGCTTCCGGGATAAAATTAACTTTGCTGCTGTTTACCCTAATGGAGTATTTTTGTGGGTCAACCATTTCATTTAAATGCCCCAAAAATCCGAACCCGGTAACATCGGTTAAGCTGGAAATATCGTACTTACGCGCAATATTAAACGCGTATTTGTTTAACATTTTCATAGAATTTACGGCGATATCAAAACTTTCGCGGCTTGCTTCCCCGGCTCTAAATGCCGAGGTAACAAGCCCAACCCCAAGGGGCTTTGTCAAAATTACGCAATCGCCAATTCTACAACGGTTGTTGTACATTATATTGCTCGGATGAACCACGCCAGTTACAGAAAGCCCATACTTAACAGTGGCATCATTTATAGAGTGCCCGCCACACAGTACACCACCGGCTTCCTTTACCTTTTCGCCGCCGCCTTGCAGGATTGCCGCCAGCACACCGGGGTCCTCGCTTTCGGGAAAAACTACAATGTTCATGGCAACTTTAACATCGCCACCCATTGCGTATATATCGGATAGGGCGTTGGCTGCGGCAATTTGCCCAAACAGATACGGGTCATCCACCATTGGCGGAAAAAAGTCCAACGTGTTGATGATGGCAATATCATCGCTCAGTTTGTACACCGCGCCGTCGTCGGAGCTGTCGAAGCCCACCAGCAAGTTAGGGTCGGCAAAGCTAGGGATGCTGGCAAGGCTGTCTTTTAGCATCCCCGGAGGCAATTTTGCGGTACAGCCACCGCAGGCGGCCAATTTTTTTATTGTTCGGATGTCCATATATTACCTTCATATAGGGTGTGTTCGATAATTCCATTGCACCGAATTTTCGAACACACCTTAGTAAAACGCGAAATTAATTCGCAGGATTTTTGGCGGGAATATGTGGGAATCGAACCCACCTAGGCAGTTTTTGACCACCGGCACAGGTTTTGAAGACCAGGAGGCACACCAGCACCTATCTACTCCCTCGAATATGATTTTATCTTACAATAAAGTCACGGTTTTTTCAATAGTAAATCCCCAAGCACTCGCGTATCGCCAATTTTTTTGCTTATCTTCTTTTTGTCAAAGTACTCCAGCAGTGCCACAGCGTATTTTCGGGAAGTTCCTAGCTTGTCGCGGAACTGTGCCAGTGCAATATCGCCGTTTTTTGCGACCTCTTCAACAAAAGTAGTTACTGACGCATCAAAAAATTCCCCGTGGATTAGTATTTGTGGGGTTAGAAGAATCAAATCGCCACTGGCTATCATATTGTCCAAAACTTGCTTGAATACTTTTTTGTCCTTAGCATAAGTTAATTCTATATCTGGTAAATCTGGTGGAGAAAACCTGCCATCGTAAAATTGCTTTAGTATCATGTCACGCATTTTTTGCTGCTTCTCATTTACTTTTACGTTGAAGTCTTTATGTGCTATGCCGCCCTCGGTTTTGTTGATATATCCTAAAGTTTGACAAAAGTCTATAAGATAGTCGGCGTGGGCCTGTTCTGTTTGGTCAAAGATTTGGCTGGACAACTCGCTTATTTGCATCCCCTTATGCAGAGGATTTTTTTCGTGATAGGTGAGCAGCAGGGCTTGGATGCGTTTTCCCAGTCGGGTGATATGATCGTGGTGGACTAGTTTTTTGTCTATAGGAAAGATAATTTTTTCATCAATTAATTTTTGTAGGGTGGTATCGAATTCTAACGCGGTTAGCGCACGAAATGGTGGATGGATATAGGCTGTGCTTACAGTATCGTCGGGCGTGTTAGCCCATGGTTGCCCGCTATTTTCCATACGTAGGTTAAAAAATCTCTCTTTCAGGTATCCTGCATCCACAAACGGGCGTTCCTTTACATACACAGCAATTCGCTCTGTAGGGGTACCGTTTTCTTTTGCGGCAAACCGCTCTGCTGTTTCGCTGTTGTTTCGTGCTTTTTTTGAAATAGGGGCTAAAATAATCCCTCCGCCAATGGTTTCCAGCGGAGAGTAAAATCGTATAACAAAGGGGTCGCCGCACTTTGCCGCAAGAGGTTCTGCAAGATGGAGCTGTGCGTACCCAGTCTCACCGCTCTTTAGCGACTTGCAACCAATAAGCGAAATCCTACAAAGCAAATCCCGTGTACCGTGGTACAAATGCACTCGTGTATTGTTTAAAATTTCGCGGGTTACATTTGGCAAAATATCCAACCGTACATCCAAAATATGCGAATTCTCTATAGACCCCGCAGCCGCAAGCACGTTGCCGCGTTGTACATCTTCTATTTTAACCCCAGCAAGATTAACCGCCACTCGTTGGCCCGGCCATGCGCTTGCCGCGTTTTCTCCAAATACCTGTAGGAAGCGCGCCCTCGTTGGTTTTTGCGACGGAAAAATCATAAACTCGTCGCCTTCGTTAAGAGCTCCTTCAATAAGAGTACCCGTTACAACAGTGCCAAAGCCATCCATGGTAAATATCCTGTCCACAGGCAAACGAAACGCCCCTGCCGCTTCTTTCTTCGGAGACGTGGCAAGCAACTCGAAGATATGTACCCGCAACTCGTCTACACCCATTCCTGTTGCGGCAGATACTGGAATTATTTTTGAGTTTTGTAAAAAACTGCCCCGTATTTCCTCTTCAATTTCCAGCATGACCATTTCCAGCCATTCATCCTCTACAAGGTCGGCCTTGTTTAGAGCTATTACGCCGCGATTTATTTTTAGCATTTTCAAAATATCAAGATGTTCGCGAGTTTGCGGCATTATGCCTTCGTCCGCGGCTATCACCAGTAACGCAACATCTATGCTGCCCGCGCCTGCCAGCATATTTTTGATAAATTTTTCGTGGCCAGGTACATCCACTATGCCAATTTTTTCGCCTGTGGGGGCGGTCAAATGCGCAAAACCCAACTCTATTGTAATGCCGCGTTTTTTTTCTTCTTTTAAGCGGTCGGTATCTATGCCGGTTAGGGCCTTTATCAGCGAGGTCTTACCGTGGTCTACGTGGCCTGCCGTGCCTATGATTGCGTTGTTCATATTTAGCCTCCGAATTTACATTCAAGTAGTAGCTACAGGTTGAAGTCTTGTGATATAATTTTATAAAATTGTCACTATTATAGCGAAGGAGTGCTGAAAATGAAAGTGGTAATGGTAAACGGAAGCCCGCGCCCGTTGGGATGTACATATACGGGGCTTAGCATCATCAAAGAACAGCTGACGAAAAACGGTGTGGATTCGGAAATTTTTCAAGTGGGAGCTCAGCCTGTTTTGGGCTGCACGGGGTGCCGGGCTTGCAAGCAGCCGGGTGCCACAGGCTGTGTGTATACCAGCGACCAAGTAAACACCGTAGCTGCCGAGCTTTTGAAAGCGGATGGTTTAATTCTTGGGTCTGCCGTGCATTTTGCAAGTGCAAGCGGAGCCGCTACATCGTTTTACGACAGGCTATTTTTCAGCATAGATCGCTCGCTGCTTAGGATGAAATTTGGCGCAAGTGTGGTTAGCTGCAGGCGCGGCGGCAATAGTGCGACATTTGACCAGTTAAACAAATATTTTACCATTTCGCAAATGCCTGTGGTTTCTTCGTGCTATTGGAACGGTATCCACGGTCACACCCCCGAGGATGTATATGCCGACGAAGAGGGTGTGCGCATTATGAGAACATTGGCGGACAATATGGCGTATTTGATAAAATGCAAACATGCGAGCAATATTCCGTTGCCGGAAGTGCTGCCGATGGCCGTTACCAATTTTATAAGATAAATATCAAGCCTGGCCGCGACGGATGGATACCGTCGCGGCCAGGCTATGCGACCAAGGAGGTCTAAAATGATTAAAAAACGCAGTTCAACAATGGAGTTGTGCCGAAATTGGAATTGGCGAGCGAAAATGCTCCCTGATTCCAAAACATTTTCGCTCGCCTTCTTTCATTTTGGTGCAACTCTAATGGCGATCCTTTTGTTTACCGCAACCGCGGTTTACGCAAACGCGCCGCAGCGGTTTTCCGAGATAGTAACTACGCCTGTAACGGAACGGACATTATTTATCTTTACCCCGCAGGCAACAGGTTATTGGAACTTTACGGCACCTGATGGCGGCAGCGGTGCCCCTCTGTTGCGGGTACATAACATGTACGGACACAGACTTGCCGCGGCCGAAAGTTGGCGTGGGCAGGATGCCCATATCTCCATACATCTTGTAGCCGGTGCGGATTATATAATCGAGGCCGGATTTGTTCAAGGAGAAGAGGGCGCGTATATCCTTAGTGTGCATTTGGCAGACAGGCTCGCGTCTTACCGCCACCAATATAATGCAATCCCCGGTGGTGGCGGAACTATTAGAGCAGATACACATGAGATGTATGTCTTTGTGCCAAATACTACGGGGTTTTGGACATTTGAAATGGACGGAATGGGGGATGTATCGATTGTAGATCCGTTTTGGAATGGTTTGGCGTCGATTATGCAGTGGGGAGATGGTTTTGCAATGCCAATTTCCGTGCATTTGGTTGGCGGAGTAGAGTATAAAATTAATATTTTCCCATCATTTGAGTCGAACAGGAACGTGCTTTCGGTGTCTCCGGGAGATACCTATAAAGACTGGTGGATGCAATTGGCTTACGAAGAAATGTCTGAAATTTTTGATGAGGATATAGCTATTGTGCCTATTGCAAGTGCCGGTGGAGTGTTGGAAGCCGCAGGAAACGGTGTGTTTTCTTTTGTGCCAAACGCCACCGGGCCGTGGAGTTTTACCGCTTATGGTTTTGGCGCAGATGGTTTTACATTTTTGACAGACAGCTATGGAAGTTTCCTGGTGCATGATGATTTTAGCATTTGGCGAGACGAAGCGGAACTTGTTGCTTATCTTGCGGAAGGCGTCAAATATGTAATTCGTTTTATTGAGGAAATTTCTTGGGGCGAATGGAGTTTTTACGCGGGAGATTTCAATTTAAGTGTTGCGCCGTATATACCGCGCGCAGAGCACGCGGCATCGGTTACAGCAATACCTTCTGATGGCGGCCGTGTTACCATTACGGCAACAGCTCAAGAGTTTGAAGACGAGTGGAGTCGTGAGGTGCGCCGAAGTTTTCCTTTACCCCAAAAGAAACAGCAGTTTGGACTATAAGTGGTGGAAGAAATGTGGAAAGTATTGAAATAATCGACCCATCTGGCAGTTTTAGACTTTCTAGTGGATGGCGAAGTACTCCACTTACCATAGACCTTGCAGCCGGTGTGGAGTATACGATAAATGTGCGAGTGTGGGGAGATTCGTGTGCTATATATATCACGCGGTATCATCAACTTCACTACTTCACGGCAGGGGAGCCGACTCAGCGCAATGTTTTGAGGGAAACAGATTTCTCATTTATCCCAGATGTTACGGCTACGTGGCTGATATTCACAGACAATAACGGAATGTCAGACCCGTATCTGTGGCTGTTGGACGCGGATGGAAATGTTATTGCGTCTGATGATGACAGCGGTGGTGGGCTTAACGCGGCCATTGAAATAAGGCTTAATGCGGGAGATGTTTATACCATTCGCGCAGGTTTTTTTGGTGAGACTGCCGGCGGGTATCGGTTGCTTGTGAGAAGACACGGCAGCAACGCGCCAGAGCGAGTAGAATTGCCTGCGCCTGCGGTTAGATAAGGAGGTTTTTCATGTTAAAGAAAAAAACTTTAGTGGCTATTGCCGCGATATTTATATTTTGTTTTGGCACAACAGCTTTTGCGGATGATACCCCGCAGCCTATTTCTGATGTAACAGCTGTGCGGGTAACATCGGAAACGACATTTACCTTTACCCCAACAGCCACAGGTTACTGGAATTTTATAACATCGGACAGCGGTGAAGTTGCGCCACTGTTGCAGGTTAGCAATATCTATGGGCAAGGGCTTGCCTATGCTGTTGATCATTGGGGTAGCGAAGACGCGCATATTGTTATTCACCTTGTGGAAGGCGCGCAGTACCTTGTTACGGCAAGCCCACAGTGGCACTGGGGCGAGTTTACTCTGTCGGTATACTTGGCAGACAGTTTTGTGCGCCCTGTGGAAATATCTTATTATGAGCGTGGAGAAATACCGGGCTACGGTGGTACGGTAACATCTCGCAGAACAGGGATACTTTCCTTTACGCCTGATGTTTCGGGGTTTTGGACTTTTGACGTTGTTAACGCGGATCAGATAATTGTTTATGATTCTTTTGGTAACGCCATAGGGCAGTTGGATTTTTGGAATACTCGCACAGACACTGAAAGTACAATGACATTGCATTTGGTAGAGGGTGCGGAATATATTATAGAAGTTAGCGCACCGTGGCGTACTCAAGAAGGGTATACCCTTACCGTTTCGCATACGGATGAATTTGAACCTTGGCAGAATGAATTTGCGTTTGACCTCGCATCTAAAACTATTGCTGTGCGCGGTGGCCCAGTTACAGCTCAAGGGGAGACAATGTTCTCTTTCACGCCCAATGTTACGGGGGCATGGGAGTTTGTTGTTTCCGATATTTTTGACGACTTTGTTATTGTAATAACCGACAGTTATGAGAGTTTTGCGGTTGTAAGGCATGCGTGGAGTTGGCGTGATAGTACTCGTGTAAACATGCGCCTTGCGGCGGGACACGAGTATATTCTCGTAGTTGCAAAAAGCGAATGGACAGAAGGTGACTTGGACAGCGAGTTCACTCTTATCGCCAGGCCATACACTCTAACAGAACCGGCGGAACCACGGGTAGAAACACGTATGCGTCGCACAATACCGTCTGAAGGCGGCCGCCAGATGATGCATGATGGTGATAATTTGTTTGCTTTCCGCCCAACCTACACCGGTACTTGGGTGATACAGCCGGGGCCGCGTGTACATGATTTGCATCTGTTTGACCAAAGCCAAAGTTTTTCGCTGTCCTTGGAATGGCATCGTAACGATGTAATTACAATTACGCTTGCGGGCGGTATCGAATATTTTATCGACGCCGGCTGGGGCTTTGGCGATAGCGATTTTATAATTGTGTCGCCGCATTACGAGCTTAATCAATTTTATGCAGGTATGCCAACAGTGCGTTCTGTTACACAGGAAATGGAGTTTTCTTTCATACCCAATGAGACGGGGCTGTGGGTGATACGCAGCGACGGTGCCAATTGGCAAACACACCCGCAATTGTGGCTGCTTGATGCGTATGGTAATATTATTGCATCCGATGATGGTGCGTCGGGCGAGCGGGACGCTGTTATAAAAAGGGAGTTTGTTGCAGGGAGCATGTATACTGTACGTGCGGGATTTTTTGTGAATGATACAGGTCAGTATTGGCTGTATGTGCACAGGATTGGTGGAAGTGAGCCCGAGTTTGTGCGGCTGCCTACGCCTGTGATTTACTAGGTGTGTAGAAGGGCGTTTGGACATTGTTGGCAATTACACGATGTCTAAGCGTCCTTTTATTTGGGGGTGTATAGCCATTTGCTGCCAAACTTTCGCACAAAACTATCGTATGTAAAAGTAACGCATAGGGGGTGGCACCCATAGATGGCCCGTCCGGTTGTGAGCTTTATGTACAGACAGCTCATATGACGGCATAAAAACAGCAGAGTGCGTTGCAAAATAAATTCTTGAGGTGTATATATGGAAAGTAAAATTGCATTGTACGAAGCCGACGGTACGCAAATAGGCGAGACCTTTATTCGTCGTGCTCGCCAGCTAGTAAAACAGCAACGCGCTGTGTGGATGGATGATTCCCACACCGCTATACAATTTGTTGCGGATGTATCTGATGTGGAAGAAGTAAAAGAAGAATCAGCAGCCTCTTACCCCGACGGTGATAAAAAGTTATACGCATTGGCAGAAATGCGGCTGCGTGACAGACGCAGGATGATTATGCACTTGTTGCTGATTATCCCACAGTTTTTCCTTGTTATAATTGTTGCCAATATTATTTCCAATGGCTGGCATGGCGAACCTGCATTTTTGTTCGTGGGCTTTGCCTTTGGTGTTATGGCTACATTTAACATAATGAATATACGCGCATATTACAGGCAACACGTAGAAGGCCAAGCATTTGACGCAGGACTTTTTGCTTATATGAAAAACCGCCGCGAGATACAACTGGCGGCGGAAGTGGAAAGGTTGCGCAGAATGGGGTATGGGGAATAGTGCGAATGTAGTATGAAAATGGACGCCTTCTATCCATTATTAAGTTGAAATACTTTCCGAAATTCAGCGGTTTGCGCTGTAGCTTGCGAAAGGGTTTTAAAGTTAAACCGCTATAACTCTAGGGGCTTGCATCATCCATCAAGATGGTGTAGCCCCCTTTTAATATCGGCGGCTATAACTTTTTGCCTACTTGCGTTGTCGGCCATCTTCAATGCATGTGCTAAAATTTCATTACATATAAGCACAATGACAATAAATTAGAGCCCTAAAGTAAACAGTGCTTTATAAGAAATAAAATGTAATATCTGGCTTGTGATAAAGAACAAAACCGCTATCCCTGTACCAAAAGTCGCTAGTTCATATCCTACAATCTTTGATAAAACGCGGGGTGCATGTGTTCGCGTCTCCGCGATACATGAATTAATTTTACTTGTACCGCTTTTTTTATTGTAGCAATATACGCTCAAGAAGTCTGCAAATACCAATAAATAGTGAAATTGACGTTTATTAAGCTTGCATGTTAGATTATGGCTAAATATAGGATATTGGAGATGTTTATGAGATTACATATTTCGATTGCCTTTTTACGTTTGCGCCTATTATTTAAATCTACAAAGCAGAAGGACCTCGAAATTATTGCTTTGCGTAGCCAGCTCGCTGCTTTTCATACGCAAATGGTTGACGGGAAGATTTCTAAACCCAAGATAACAAAGCAATTTTGTGAATTTTGGATTTTTTTGTCGCAGAATTTCGATGGCTGGAAGGAGGTTTTGGTGATGTTTAAGCCCGATACCGTTTTGGGATGGAATAGGCGCAGGTTTAAAAACCATTGGCGGCAGAAGTCGCAGGGACGGCCTAAAGTTTCGTGTGAAGTTATTGCGAAGATAAAGCAAATTTATCGTGAAAACCCTACGCTCTCTCCGGAAAAGATTCACGAGCGGCTGACGGATATGAATATCTATGATGCTCCGGCTCCTAATACTATTGCTAAGTACATAAAATGCAAGAAGAAACCACCTACGGAAAGACAGCGTCAATCGTGGCTAACTTTTTTGCGCAACGAGGCCAAAGGTATTTGGGCTATAGATTTTGCTACTGTTGTAACGCTTAAGTTTGAGGTTTTGTATGTGCTCTTTGTTGTTAGCCATGACCGACGGCGAATTGAGCATTTTGCTGTAACCGCGCAACCGTCTGGTAAGTGGGTGGCGCAGCAGATGCGTAATGCTACGCCTTATGGTAGACAGCCTAAATACTTGATTCATGATAACGATCCTGTTTTAACCTGTAGATTTTTCCAAGGATTTCTGGCTAGGCTGGGCATAATTTCTAAACGGATAACGCCGCGCAGCCCTTGGCAGAATGGAGTTGCAGAGCGTTTGATTGGTATTGTGCGGCGTGAGTTGTTTGACCATGTTATTCTGTTGAATGAGAAGCATTTGACTGTCTTGCTTAAAGAGTATGCTGAGTACTACAACAATGTACGTACACATCAGGCTTTAGATGGTGGAACGCCTATTCAGCGAGAGCCGCCGCCCGGGACTTGGGCTCGGGATACGGTTTTGAAGGCTAGGCCTATCTTGGGCGGACTTTATCATAGTTACGAGAAGCGTAGCCGGGGCGAAGCAGCGTAAATATGCACCTACAGTGCTGTTGCCATATATTTCCTGTTGGTTTTTGATGGCTTGTCTTGTCATGTCTTGATTTAAATTTCATTCCATTTTTAACCGAAAGCACCTAGTTTCGCTTTTGACTTTTGCGAAGACCTAGGTGCTTTTTTGCTTTTTGAGTTGTTTTGGTGGTGCTATTTGTGTGTGGATGGGTTTTTGAAGCCTACACGGGTGCGGACAGAGGCATACCCCAAATTCGCGGAATGCCATTCATCCGACAGCCCTATGCCTGAAATTCGCAGGGCGGCAGAACGCGCCGCTGCTCCACGCGAAGCCAAGCCCGGAGCCGTG
>Ga0123352_10000464_pt1 | contig 49067 bp, 8 predicted proteins | sample TergutLab28metaG_FD_89700 | JGI IMG/M metagenome (GOLD analysis project Ga0123352, IMG submission 89700) | Labiotermes labralis P1 segment gut microbial communities from Petit-Saut dam, French Guiana - Lab288 P1 | ecosystem: Host-associated > Arthropoda: Insects > Digestive system > Gut ... | reverse complement strand
CACTTTTCTCTGGCCATTATCTCCGTAACCGTTCAACTTTGGACATAGGTGTTTTGGGTTATATCGGTATACTTTAACATAACGAACACCCTCCCGAAGTCTGGCACATTCCTCCTGGGACACCCTGTATATGGCGGCCGTCGTGTAAGTTTGCACTGAACACTGATGTTTCGGTCTAACGTTGACAAATTTTAATAGTCAAAGATCCGACAAACATTACTCGGACTCTAAATTAACGTGTTTTATCATCCTCCCGCTGGCAACTGGAGGGATCTCTTCAACAGCAAGATTTAGCCGCTAAATTGGTCGTTCTTGTTCCGTTCCGCGATGCGATTTTGACGAATGTAACCACAGTGTTGAAAGTGGCACGACTGTACTCAGTTTAAGTGTTACACTTTATATCCAAAAGTGCGCACAATAAACGTACAACGGCAGTCCTGTTCGCCCGCGCGACGCATTTTGTCTTCGAAAATACCGGATAAAATTCCACGAAAGTTGACAAAGGAATTTCACAATAAAGTTACAAGAAGATTGTAACTGGGTTCGTATCGATTCAATGTAACCCTTAACTTCATCAAGGACTAATCGATTACCCGATCGACTCTGTCTTGGCGGCTGTATAGACAGTGCGCATCATCATATTAATAGCGTTTGGCACAACGCGCAGTGGTAGTATATTGTAAGAAATAAATTTGTGCGAAACATTCACAACGTTTGACGTTCATAGGGCCGTGCATCGTAATATATTTCTATAGTAAAACCAACTAGAGGCACCAATGTCTCAATTTATTTTATTTTAGAATAACACTCTACATGTTTCGGACGGTCTTTCCGTCCATCATCAGGAGTTCAAGACTGTACATACAGCAACATGCATCTGTTTGACATATGCTTGTTGCTGTATGTACAGTCTTGAACTCCTGGTGATGGACGGAAAGACCGTCCGAAACATGTAGTGTCATTCTAAAACAAAATAAACTGAGACACTGGTTCATCAAGTGGTTTTACTATAGAAATTCACAACGTTCTTATGGCTCACCATGTCAAAAACTGCTATAAGCAGTTTTTCCTTAGGCGACTTGTTTTCGATTACTGTATACCCTTGCGACGAAAGCGTTGCACAGTATGAATGCAAAAGGAAGGTTGTGGCTGTCCGTCTGTATCTCGCCCCACGTTTTACCTCCGAAACTACCGATCAGATTTCGAAGAAATCTGGTATTAAGGGCCTACACAAGAGGTAATTTCATAAATTTAATTTTGGTTCGCATATGTAAAATATGTACAAGGAGGCAAGATAATTTAATCGGTATAGTGACTAGGTAATGGGCTGGACGACCGAGGAGAAGTGGTATGATTATCGGCAGGGAAATTAGAGTCTTCTCCAAAAACGTCCATACAGGTTCTGGGGCCCACTCAGACGATTAGTCTTTTCCTGGGGGTAAAGTCGTCGGGGCGTGAAGCTGAAAACACGCCTCCATCAAGTTCTGAGGTTAAGAACTAGTGGAGCTATACATCTACTCCCCCATATACCTTCATGGAGTGCACCGTGACGTTATATTTTATGTAACGTATCACTCGGCTCCCACTGCACGGACTTTCATGAAATTTGATATTTGACTATTTTTCGAAAATCTGTGGAGAATATTCAACTTTCAATAAAATCTAACAAGACTAGTAGGTACCTTACATGAAGATGTACAATTATGATAATATCTCGCTCAATTATTTTTAGAATGAGAAATGTTTCAGATAAAAGTTGTAAAGAAAATCGTGCCATTTATGAGATAATGTGGAAAAATGCAGCAGAATAAGACAGGCCACAGATGACAATATGGCACATGTGCTTTACTAGCTACATAACAAAGGCTACAAACACAGGTTCTGACTATGTAATACTCATTGCTTTGGCGGCAACAATGGTTACATGAACAAGACTCAATGTTAGTTAAAATAACATTATCTCTCTTGTTTTTATTTGAAGGGGGGAGGAGGGAGTTGCCCTGCCTGTATATTCTTATTAGGGTAAAGCACATGAAGTGGACACACGTTTTAAAGAAATTACATATGTCTAAATTAAACATAAAACTTCAGTTCGTACCGCACAGAGAACACGGTACATCTCCCTTATAAAGACCAATTATCCAATCTTGTGTAGAGAACTATTTAGTGTTAATTATCAGAGTAATAAAAAAACATATGGCTACTACTGGAATTTAAAATGTCACATAAGATGTCAATTTTTGTAGCAACTGGTTTTAAGAAATGTTCAATATTAACATTAAATATTAAGCATTTCCACTACATTTTGTAGCTCTTTTAAAGCTTTATGATGAGAATTATTTCTGAGAGACTGGATGTATGAAACATAAATCAGTCAATTATTTTCTTTTGAATTCACAGCACTGCAAGCGACTGTAGCCTGTCACACCTCACAATATGGCCTGAATAAATGAAAAACTAAGAATATCAATATTTAAGGGCAATTACAGTGATGTTCTATATTATTCACAAAATTAAGAATTCCTGCTGTAAGAATATTCATGGTCACAGTTTTTTGTAATCAACGTCAGTTATATTTTTGTTATGCGTGATTTGAATTTCTCACATTCATACATTAGTGACAACACAGGCAGCTTGCTATCTTCTGGAAGAAACTTGCTGCCTCTGTCTTCAGAAGCTACCTTGCAAATTAAGGAAATGAGTACTTCTGAATTGTTTAGTTTTCTACTTGATACACTGCACTTCATGCCAGGATATGTTGATATTTATATTCTGTGTGGATAAAACACATAAAAACATTTCAGAAAAAAATTGTACACATTGATAATCCTTCACCACACCAAATTTCATATAACTACTTAAACAGCTATTTAGTTTTTGATATGAAATTGAAAGGTATTCATAAATGTATGAGTATATTATATGATGTATGCCTGGTGCTGGAATCCAGCATCAGGGGATATCTAGCAGCTAGATACCTAAAATCACATCCTACTTCAAGATCCACAATCATAAATACCTCCAGAACTGTGCAACGCATAGTGTTGAACTTCCTTCCACTTCATATATTAAGACAACCTTACTTAATAACTTATTCCATGGCTCTACGGACCTCTGACATCCTTTGCCTCCTTAATTACGGATGCCCATTCTTCCCTACCAATTGCTGTCTGTCGCCATCTCTTAAACTTCATCCCCCGTAGATCCTTCTCTACATATTAAGACAACCACCGGACTGAAATTAAGGAATAGTGAATTTTAAAAGAGTGTGAGAATATGCCAACCTCTGAAGGAATGAAGTTTGCATCTGACCAAATCACTCATGTTATTCAGGTTCACATGAACAGATACAATCAGCAACACCATTAATTTATTAAAAAAATAGTCCACTTAACACATTGAAGCCTTAAATTTGTATAATAATTTACAAATTCAATCCCTACTTCACAGAGAACACACTGTATTTCCATCACAAAGACAACACTTGTTAATGGTGCTTAAGAAAATAATTAATGCCTATTCTCAAAATCACATGAAAGCCATAAATACATTCTTTAAGAATAGTGGATAATATTTAGTATTATGACAGGCAGTACATACAATAATTGCTGTGGTTTACAGGGTTAAATTTGACTGACTATTGTAAAGAATGTCCTGTGCATAGTATGACTGTGGTAACTGTTTCATAAAGGGCTGATATAAGAAACCCTTCTTAATTGCAGGGTTGCAGCATGCCAGAGGAGAAAGTATGGTGGTCTATAGTGGTGGCATGTATGATGATTGGGGTGGCCAATGTTGGGGCAGCACCACAGCCAGTGGAGGAATATGATGTGACAATTAACACTGCCAAGTTATTTCATGTAGTTGATGAACGATTCCTCAGTCTGACTGTTGATCCTGCAATGTTACTGTTTGGAAAGGAATTCAGGTGGGCATTTTTGTCATACTGACAGACACTTCAGTTTTGACTGAGGATAGGAGTACACTATAATGACACAGCACATAATTTCATGATTTATATAATTTCATTTCCTAGCTTTCCTTGATAACAAAGGATGACAACTGCAGCTCATGTATCATCAGACATGGCAGAAATAAAAAATACATGCAAAATTTGACTAATTCATTCCATCATATTGGGAACTTCTTGAAAAGTTGGAAGTTCCTCAAGAGGTAAAGACATTAATTCCCTATCAATCACTTCTTTTTTTATTTAGTTGTAATAAAAAGAAGTGATTGACTGCAAGAATGCACAGTGTGGAAAGCTTCAAAATTAATTCCTTATGATTATGCAACTCTGTGTAGTACTGTTTCAGAAGATTACACTGTAACCTAAGCCAGATGAATCTACTGCATCCCATTCCAACCCACTTAAATATCATCCTTCTGTTTACACCTAGGTCTCTTACCAAATTTGGTGTTTCTGATCTCCTTCATGCATGCTAAATGTCATACCCCTCCAATCCTCCATGCTGTAATCCCTGAAGCAGTAACAGGTGATGAGTACACAATGTATAATTTCCTTATCCTACTGTTATTGTGATATACCCAAATATTCTCCTGCGTACTTTTCTCAGACTTGCTGAATTCATGTCCTTTCTTTAGAGTGACAGCACCAGTTTATCATCTTATAAAAGAATACATAAAGTTAGTTCTGAACAAATCAATTATGTATCTATACTCTCTCAGAGATATTTTTTTGGTTCTAAACTTCTATATGGGACCTTACCATGAGTTGTTGGTGGTGTCACATTACATGCATTGCAGTGAGATACTGCAGACTCTAGTATATGACTGGCAGTGTCATCTCCTATCTGCAACCTGAAATACAAGTATAGCACATGCGCATCAAAATGTGCCCACAAATTACTGCAACAAAATTGCTGTCAATGATATTTCATTTTGCCAGTATGCTGCGATTGAATATCTCATACAAGAGAACAGTTTGGCCACAGACACTGTTGACTGAATCATGTCAGAGATGGCCACATGGATGCTGCCAATATGCCTCGCAGAAATCAAAGCAGAACCACCAGTATGGAATGTAATAATGATGACCGAACACAGGCAGTTACCACTATTGCAGCACAGCTTGGAATTGGACAAAATGGTGTGCGGGACATCATATAAACTCTGGGAAACCAGGATGTTTGTTGCCATTGGGCTCCTCATCTGTTAAAAAATGAAGCAAAAGGGCATGTATAATTTGTTAGCAACAACATGAAGCTCGGTGACGGGATGTAAAACAGCAGAATAGAATGGAAATTCTGTTCCACATAACATCTAATGTCAAAGTGGCTATATATCTTGAAAAGCAACTTGCTGAGGATGACAGTATTCTACTGGTGATGTAAGTTTGCTCCACCATTTTAACCCTGAAAGAAAACAACACAGCACAAACTGACATCAAGCCACACCTTCAAATATGAATCAGAACAGTGCCCTCAGCTGGTAAAGTTATGTCTCCTGGATTACTGAGGGCCACATACTGCCTGATTCTTTGCCCAGAAGTAAACCATGAATGCCACTATTTACATATATTCAGATGCTTCTGAAACTGACATGCACTCTGTCAAAAGTTCTCGATGAAGGACTCATCCTTCAACACAACAGTGTACGATCTCATAGAGCACAGTGGATGTCAGGAAGCAACTAAGAAGTGGGCTGGGAGGTTCTACCCCAACACCCGTACAATTTATAGACATAACACGCTCAAACCAACAGTTATTGAGGACCTTGGAAGATCATACAAGCAGTTGGTATTATGAGAACGATGTGGCAGTCCTAAAAGCCTTATGTAGATGGTGACAAAGAAACAAAATGGATTTCATGGCAGCAAATTCAAACTGATACAACAATGGCATAAATGTGTGGCTCATAATGGGAATTTTGTGAAAAAGTAACAATTTTGTCAGTTACTGAGGATGACATCTACTTATGTACACATACTCTTGCTGTAATCTCCTATAAACAAGCTCATTACTCATGGTACAGACTTTCTAAATAATTCAAGAAATTATTAGTAACACAGTATATTCAGTCACAAACTATTCTGTAAAAACAACCCCCCTTCGCTGGACTTTATCTAGTAAGTTGTATATGAATATTGTGTACTGATATGAGCGTTCAATCCTAGTTCTGGAAGAATGAGAATCCTAAACATGGCAAGAGGTCTCACCCCTGCTTACCTGAGACTCGGAGGACCAGACTGTAACCACTATAACTTCATGAGATCTCACATGAATGGAGCTCAACATGAGAACTACACTATTACAGGTCAAAAATGCATATCTGATTGTCTTTAACTGAGTGTTTATACAAAGTATATGACACAAACAAATAATGGGGATGTCACGATTGTTTGATGTGTATATTTCAATTTCCAAACTACAGAAAAGAAGTTGATGAAACTGGATATAGGGAGTAAACACTGATGTTAGACTGTGATATGCAGGATGATAACATTGCTTAGTCTTGTAGGTGGTTACTGAAATTTCAGACAGACCTACCTCCTCAGTCTTCAGGGCAAAAAAGCACAAAACTGATCACAAGGAATGTGTATGATGCAACTCAAATGGAACACAACAGTCCAAACTGGGAGGGTGACGATAACATTCTGTAAAATTGTTCATGAACCTAAATGTACCTATCAATATCAGTCATGGGTAGAAGGTAGCATAGTTGGTCATCCTGAATGGAATCCAGTATCATAAGACAGGTTCCATCTATGTAAATTTACTATACTGTCTGTTTTCCAGCTTTTCTGTGCAGTGGTAGGGGTTGTTACCATACGAGGTGATTAGACAGTTTCACAACTGAGGATGGTAAAGGTTATTAAATTATTGTACTTCGCCTATATTTTCCACAACGTTATAAGTCAGTCATAAAAAAATGAAAAGGATTTATTCTTATTTTCTAGCAGAAACTCACTCTTGACTAGTTATTATGAATCATGGCGTCTCATAGACATTACTGGATAGTATGTCTGTGGAAATATCTGTCTACATGCAATCTGGCAGTGTGTGTGAGATCACTAATTCAAGTAATATTCAATAATGAACACATTTTCTTGTCACAAATAACTCTTATTGTTGTTAAATGATTTACAGCCAACTGATATAACTTGTGTATAATGTAGTGTATTCTGTGCATTACAATTAACTGATGTTGACGTAAGCATCACTGTGTACAAATAACTTGTATTTAACTGTGATGAAAGTTGTTCAGTAGTGGATTCCATCATCCTGTATGTTTCTAATCATTAATATACATCATAACATAATTATCCTTGCATTGCAGAAGTGCAGTGGGTTGATATAAACAACTTTGCTCAAGACACTGGACTCAAACTGGTAGCATGCCTGAACATCCTCAACAGAGTCAATGGTGTATGGGATTCCAGAAACAGCCTGGATCTGATTACTTTCTCTGATGAAATGGGTTACAATGTCACTTGGGAGCTTGGTTATGGTATGGGATACAGCACATTGAAATTAATGCTACATTGCCGACTATACTCTGTAAATATTTGTAGAAAATGTAAGTTGATAGCTTAAGATAATATTTTAATGAAAATTTCAGTTCTGATGGAAATAAATCTTTTTATCCACACCAACAGAAAATTTCATGAACAGCTAAATAATTATAATTTTTTTGGGCAGAATTCCATAACCATAAGTTTGGAAAGTATTTACAACTGACCTCCTATATGTTTCCTTAACCAAAACTGACCTGCCATTTTTATTAAATAACTCGGCACCAAGACAGACTGAATGTGACTAGTTAAGTAAGGAGAAATCAGAATCACTCAGCAAGAAATACATGTGGCAGCACAAGGATTAATAATCAGAGAAACAGCATTCATATCATAAGACAAATTCAGTTATAATGTCACTTAAATCTTGGCTATTTCTGCAGAAATCCAGGAGCTAGGGAGAGATATATCAGCAACTCAGTATGGACAAGATGTGGCCAGACTCAGAAACATCTTGGATGCTTTCCCAAGGTACCAACATTCCCTCATCATAGGTCCTGATATTACACGATTCAAGAAACAAGAGGATATTGACTTTCTGAAGAATTACTTTAATGAGGGAGGCTCAGCCCTGAATGGAATCACTTGGCACCTGTAAGTCTTCCATGTTTCTGAGTTGGTATGTAGATATTCTAATGATGTTTCACCACATCTTAATATTTGATTTAGAATTCTTGACATACATAACGATTGTATAATGTTAAGACCAGTAGAAGGAAATTATTTCTTAGAAGGATTTGGAATAATGAAGTGGAAACATCTAAGAAAAATGGAGGAGAAAATCTACTCATTATCCATATTTTGTTCATTTATCCAGTTATCTACGCACACTGCAACTGAGCTTTGATTCTGTAAGTGTTTTTGAGTATTTCGGCTGTACTATGACAGAGACAGAGTGAATAACTGAGTTAGTTAGTTGTTCTTATCTGATGTGTATCTGATAATTATGCCACTGCATGAGTTGGCAGTATTTCCATTTCCAGTTTGTTTTGAGATAAGTGGCAACAGATGTAATTAAAATGAGGTGTCATGGAATACTAAACTTGTCTGCTCAACACTCAAGTGCCTTCCCATACAGTGAACTACAAACACACAAACACACACATAAAACGGGTCAGAATATGCTGCCATAACACCGACCACGTCCATGTCAACGGACATGATAGAACCATTATTGTAATTTTAGCCAAGTACTTTACAAGGCTCCCTGATGATGGATCCTCTGTGATCTGAAACAGGTTGGAGCACTTTTAAATATATTACAATTTTAATTGTATCTACGAATTATACATTTGTGCATAAGTTGGGTAATAAAGTGTTTATATAACAAACATAGTTGTCAGTATAATAACAACCAACAATCAAAAGCAAAGTGTTTGGCCAGTTCCCAAAGTTTCATGTATATCAAATATATCTCAAATAATGGGTAATGCACAACACAACTGTGGTGTAAACAATGGTTTTGCTGAAGGGATTTTAATGATATGTGGTACTTCAGCCACTTGCTAAAAATTCATAAACTCAATTTATATAGGTTTGATCTTCACTTTCAATAAAACCCCAACCTTTTGACTTTGTAAAAACAATTTTAGTTTACAGTCATTACTTATGACAGTAAATAAAAACTTAAGTAGTCGTTTTTCTCATTATGTCTAAGTGATGGTCAATACAGTCTGGCCACAACTGTATAATCCTTCATATCAGCACATAGTGCTGTCTGCCTCAAAACAAATTCAGCAAAGTGACGCGTTTGCCGGAATTATTGCCGCTATTGGTCTATAAAAACTTAACAATTCTGTCTGTCACAAGATACACTTCTCTCTTGTGTATTAGTGCAAACTTATGACTACATGCCTTGATGTTTTGAGTTGCAGTGTAGAACTGTCACAGTTCTACACTACTGCACTCTAAACTGGGGCCAGGTATCCTTGATTGTGATGGAAGTATATTTATTTATAAAGAGCAATAATAAAATAACTCTTTTACTGTAGATCAACACGCATGAGTGCACTTCTGTAATTGCGGCACAAACTTTGTGTTATGATGCTTGAGATATGCATAATTAGTCATAATTTCTAGTGATAATATTATTGTTACTGCCATATTTTATACTAAGGAAGGAGTCATACCATACTTTCAAATAAGAAATTAGGTTATGTCCAGCCAATTACTCTTTATACTGCTTTCTTCACAGAGAATTCACTCATCAGGACAATAATTCAATAATTAAATCAGAAAATGTGGTTCTGGGGATCAATCAGCTCATACATGACCGGGAGGTGCTGAACAATGTTCTAGGAGTGCCTATAGCCAAAAAACCATTGTGGATTGGTAAGTAATAAATATCTGATCTTCACTGCTATGATCGAAATTAACATGTGACCTTCAAGGCATAGCATTTTAGTTTTGCATACTGGACACCTTACAGACCAAACACTGGAAAGGACAAAGGCCTTGTTAAAGAGATAATTGAATCAGTATACAAGAACAAGACATTTATGAAATGGTGTATTAATGAATTAACCATCACACATTCCTTGATCATTTATTATAAACATAATACGTATTTTGACAGCCTTTGTCATCAACAGGTAATCAAAGACTGGTACAAATGTCATTAATATACTGAATGCAGATGGCAGAACATGTACACATTATTACCAGTATAAAGTAAAATCTCTTTGTTTGATATTTATTTGTTTATGGTTTGTTTCATGATGTCAAGAAAGCAGGCTATACAATGTCAAATGCTACTATGACCAATAATAAATTGGAAAGGACGTGGGAGGGGAACACTGTCCACATAAGTAGATGTACTATCCTAGCACCTGCCTGGATGGACTTAAAAAATAATTTTAAAAAATCTGCTGTAGTAGCAGGTGTCAGAGTCAAGACTGGAACTAGGAACCTCCTAGATACAAGTCGGAGGTGTTACTGCTAAAGCCAACTTGCTCAGTAAATCTGTTTCTTATATTTGTGAAGATGAGGACATAATAAAACCCAAAACACCCAGTATATTAACCATAAATTTTAAGTGTTTGTTATCTTCATCCAGTCAATCCAAGAATTTCTAATGTGGTGTACCGCAAGTTTCCAGGCTCCTTGCTTATGGACACCAAATATAAACAATGTGACTTCTGCATCAAAGGTAGGTTAATTTACAGATTTCTGCTTTCAGCTTACCTTTAATGCAATCACATGAATTTTCATCTAGTGTAAATGAGATGTGAAGTATGAGATTTCATTCCACTTGCTTACTACTTCCTTTAATCCAACTCTGAAGAGACAGTGAGTAATCTCAAATCCATTTTTATAAAAAGCCAAATGGACAAGCATACCCATGAAAGGTCATAAAACCAGGTATGTAGAACAATGCTTGGATAGTTCACTGTCCTCACAAGTCAAGTTCATTACTAGTAGAGACATGACTTACATAGATTTAACTTGGTGACAAATGTTCTGAAAGGGAGCTTAGGTAATTTTTCTTACACTATGGTTGAAAAATGCCTATAGAATTCTAGGTTAGAGAGCTGGAATGAAAGATTGCTTGGAAACACTGGGCACAGAAGGGAGCATAATGTTAAAATGGATCTTAAAGAAACGGTATGATAATATGCACTAGATTCACTTTGATTAGGACAGGGACCAATGGTGTGCACTCGTGTAACTGGTCATCCTTGGTCCGATTCCTGGAAGAGGCCTTTCTGAGGTGTAGTAATAGCCAGATATTTGGCTTGTGATATGGGTATGAAAAGATAAGGTAAATTTTTGGCTTCTTAAATAAACGAAACCCTTCCCTATGCATGTACACTGCACAGATCCCCAAGTACTTGTTGAGAGTGGCAGTTGTGCTATCACTGGCCAACTTTAATGCTAAAGCTCAGGCTTAGTCCACCCTAGTCCCTATAGAAGAGAAGTTACAAACAACAGGCAAGTTTAAGTGACAGGAGTGCACAGCAGTAAATTCATGTGTTCATGGATTTTTGCATGCATTGGATTATTCTTGGTTTGGTGCCTATACTGAAGACATTAACTGTGACTAAAATTCTTGATGTAGCAATCAATACTACAGTACAACATGCGATCAGCCAGCACTTTAGTACAGAGCTTACATAATGTGATATGTATAGTTTCAGAATCAATACCTTTGAACTTACTGAAAGCACTGATTGTGTGTTAAAAAAATTAACAGTTCTACTGATACTAACTGACAATTGCCACCATCACCACCATCCAAACTACTGCCCATGTATACCGTGAGACTGAGTCCTACCATCAACTGAGTAATCAAGCCTGTTAAAAAGCTGCAATGTGGTCAGGTGAAATAGCATCAGGCAGTTCAGGACAAAGTGTGGGACAGTCAGACATGTCAAAATGGTAATTAAACCTTGGGTTCCATGAGAGTTTGGAAATTTCCTGATCACATGCATGATTATTAGCTTCTAAAGAAGAACACTGTTCTACGAAGTCAGATGCTTAGTTAATCAGTTAATTAAGATAGGAATTTAAGTATGTGACAATGTTTTTCCTTTGCTAACACTAAATAAATTGCTGCTGTGTTATGAAAATAAACTGGTTTTAAGATGATCAACAGCAAATAGATGACAATGGACAGAAGACTGATGCTCTTCCAGGTGGTGTTATGTTACAAAACTTCTCACAAGATGATGGTACGGTATGGGAATGTTGTACTTTTAAAAGACAGGATTCCTGTAAGGGTTTTCTTTATGCAGCTGTCAATGGATCTGATCTGTCGATGTGTTGCAAGCTATTTAACTGACAATTATTTGGTTTGCAGGAGACAGACAGAGTGTAAGTTCACAGGGGTGGTTCCTGGATGCCTTAAAATGGGCAGACAAGCTTGGTGTTGCTGCACAGATCGGAGTACAGGTCATCATGCATCAGCCTCATCTCTATGGACTGTTTGAACCTACACCAGTAAGTGCCAACATTCAAGATAATAGAATCCATAATCCATGGTCACTAACAAACTGGAGATAACAGATGCTCCTACATGTGTACTAATTTATGAACATAAAAGTTAAAGTTGTTCCTGTGCTCAGTTAGGAATATTGGCATGGTAATGAGATGTAATGGAAATGTATGGGTAAGTGAAGGCATAGCACCAACACACTCTTAACCTTGGCAACAGATGGAGGTGAGCAGCCAGCTTCACACCCTGGCTGCTAGTGTCTCTAGAAGTGCCCCTGTACCCACTGGATAGAAGCTAGATGAGTCCATTGTCAGTCTGGACATGGTGGGAAGAAAAGAATGGTCAACCAGCCTGTAGCCTGGTCATTATATTGACTGAGCTTTCTGATGCAAAATTTGATCAATATTTTAACTGTGTACATAAAGAAGTCAATATATAACTTATGCCTCCACAAACACCACCACCAAATGATGAACAGAAGCTTTTTCAAATCCAGGCACTGAGTTCCAACTACACAAAAGTTGGTTACACAAAATTTCTGTTGAGCACAAAATACATAGTGCAAAGCCAATTCCTATGACAAAAGATACAACATAACACAGAACAATAAAAATGAATTTATGTTTGTTAAACAAATAATTCATTGCAGATTTAATTCTTATATTTTTATATACAGAACCTGAGACTAAAGAATGAAGGGTGAGAATGTGATAAACTGTACACCATGCTTCTTGTACACCAACATCGCGTCCTACTTGAACACAACCACTTTGCACATAAAATCCTGTAATTTGAAAAATTTTGTGTGTTCTATATAATCTTGATTTATGTCTTCAGATATTAAAGGAACTTCAATCAATTCAAAGTTTTTGTAATCAACCATATTAAGCAACTCACCAGCACAAGAACAAAAGATTCCTGGGATAAAGTATAAAGTTCTGCATAGCTTAATCATTTGATATGAGGTATCTTTTCATTTATTTTAAATGTCTAGTAGAAGTGAAACATAGATGTGAGGATAAGATTGAAATGGAAAACACTGAAATATATTGTGAGCATGTGAACTGGACCAAGATTGTGTTCAATAGTGAAAATTCATATTCACGATGATTTATAAGACAATAACCCCTATGTTACTACTAACTCATTTGTATTGTCTGTAAAATGGGAACTTAACTGGAACTTAAAAACATTACTTCTTGCTACTTGACCAGGTATAAGGAAACTTGGGATTATTCTGACACTTAAAACTACTTGGGCCACCTTAAGTGGTCGCACGTTTAACTGTGTGTGTGTGCGCAGTCAATTACATCAGTATGTATATCAACATCTTTTACTTAGGTATAAATATTTTAACGTAAGGTAAAATGTATAATTTGCACACATAAGTTTGCTGATGTTATAAGCTTTAAATACTGCCTACAAATATTTCAAACAGATGTCCTTGCATGTGGCATGTAAGTCTATACATGTCAGACACAGCACAAATAAAAAAGTTTACTTGTAGTTGTGACTTCAGGTGTACAAGGGTGGTGTATATATTGACCTACTTGGACCAACGTTACAAGAAGCCATTATTTTCAGTTTAATGAGAAAAGTATTTTTATGTAGGTGAGTTTTCAACCTTCCACACAACCTCCAACATGGAGGATCAGGCCAGTAACCATATGACCAAAGATTCTGAATTTCCTAAGGTCATCTTGGCTACCACATCCATCATTGAGTGCAAAAATCTCCACCATACATGAGAAGAGTGTAACACTTTATTGTTACACATCTTCCACAAGGCATGAGGTTGGATTTTGGGAGACAAAATATTATTATGCCTTTATCTGGTAATGGAGATGGAATAAGGTCAACCCAAGTGACAGTGAGCCAATTCCATATATATTACATGCTGGAACAGGCTCAACCTACACATATTATGACACCCAGCCAAATCCATACATATCACAAGTATTGGAACAGGCTCAGCTGACACTACTCATCACTCTCAGTCTAATCCAGGCATATTACAGGAATTGGAATAGGTTAAACCCATGTGCCCTAACTCTATGAGCTAAATTCAGACATGTTACTTGTACAAAAGCTGGAATATGTTCAACCTACATGCACTATTGCGCTCAGACAAATACACACACCTTACAATGGTTTGGAATGGGCTCACCCTACATGCCCCATCACTATGAGCCAAATCCACACACACTATAAGAGAAGAGACCCAACTAGTGACAGGGCAGTATTTTGTACCTGAATTACTGACTTGGCACACCTCTTGTCTTGACGCAGGACTTCTGGGTGTCACTGCTATATAAGGCCCTGGTTGGAAGAGGTGTACTGGATGTGAAACACAGTCACAGCAACAACACCCACATCCACATGTACTGCCACTGCACGAACCATCATGCAGCTGGGCTATATGGGGAGGCAGTCAGCTACAAGCCTGGAGACATCACTTGCTTTGGCGTCAGCCACTTGAGTACCAAGGTGAAGATCATTTTGAAGCTTGGCTCCACAGGGGAGTGGACAGACGAAGTGCATCAGTATCTGCTGACATCTGCTGGAAATGGAGAGAAGTTAAGGTAATGCACAACTAAAGAAACACTGACTGCACTGGCTAGACAGCCAGATAAAGATTACAAAATACATGCAGAACACAGAATCTTTTGTTCTGTAAAGAAGGAATGCACGTTTATAATGAATAAAAACACAGGTTATTTAGTACCTGTGCCTAAGCACTGTGGTCCAAAACTATATGGCAAGCCGACAGATAAAGAACCACACATTCCAAACCGTGAATTCTACAGCTTCATACTCAGTCACTTTGCTCCAGGACAGAACTTCCTGCTACCAATTGCAGAAGTGCAAGGTGGAACTCAGAGTTAGCTTACATAAGGTTGTCACAACAAATTTATCTAGCTCTGCCACTGGTGGGAACCAAATCCCAATTGTTCAACCTGCTGGTAGTCACCTTACCAGCAGAGCTGCCCAATGTTCAGTGGTAACTCCACAGGGCACAGTCCTTGATAAACTAACAGTCAGCTGATCATGAATTTCCCCACGCCTTATGGAAACCATAAATTCATGACAATGTTAACAAGGTCATGTGACTGGTCCCTATCCTGAGCTACATGAATCCACATACTTCTACAACAAATTTTATAACATCTACAAATTTTATGGACAAAAATTTTAATCTATTTATTATCTATCAGTGTATTATATATGCTTAACTGATGTAAAAAACTCCCAGATGATGATCTAGGAAAGACCAAACATGCAGAGGTTTGATAGATTGTATGTGATAAAATATACAATTTTAATATACAGTGCATTTGTTGGTATTACTTAGTGAACTGTTTAATTTTAATTTCTTTCAGAGAAACTCTTATGAATGGACAACCCCTAAATCTTGGGGATAAAGGTACACTGCCAATTCTGTCACCAGACACCTACCGCACAGGACAAAATATTGCAGTGACACTCCCACCTACTTCCATTGGATTCTGGGTATTTACAGGTGTTCAGGCAGAACCATGTCTTGCAACTCCATCTGAAAGCACAGCAGAGGCAAGTAACAACACAATGTATCACAACATCAGATCCACAAAATCTAGACAATACCACAATCTTTCTCATTCAGATCAGGAGAATGACAGCCACATAATGAACAAATCAAGAGGGTATGAATTTAATGATATGAATGGCCAGTATAAGCAATTTTCTGGTAGGATTATGGAAGACAACATATCACAGACAGATAAAGGGGATTTTGAAAGTAGCAATACAAAAATGGTAGAAGAATTTGATATGAATGTCAGGAGTAAAAGCATAAGAAGAAAAAGGGATGAAAGAGAGAGGACTGCCCAAGGACACTACAAGAGAAATGTGTCAGAAAGTGTTAAATATTTGATTCCTGGGTTGCAGTCGGACTACACACAAGCAAATAATGGGATCAACATAAAAAATTTAATAGGAAGGAGAAACAGGGGGGACAGATTACAAGAAATTTCCAAAATAGCAGCGCACGAAAGAAACATCCACTCACTACTACATGAACCACATCGTCATGTCAGTTCTGAAGATGCGGATGAAGGACTCCCAGGAATTAGTTCTGGTAGACTTAAAGTTAATTCACTCACAGGCGGTGGCATTTACTTTCAAAGTGGTGGCAAATCATCAGAGAAACGTAACAATGATTATGATTATGTAGACAAAGATGAAAATGTGTATGAAGAGTATGAATATGTCCCATCTGAAAAAGAATATTTTCATGGACCAACAGAATACTTTGAAGTGTTTCATAAATCAGGAGCAGATGCAAATGAAATGTTTGCTGGTTATCGTGGTGAGATTTCTGAAGCTGAATCTATTGCATTTATGAAACAACGTAATCAAGAATGGGAACAGAGATATGATGATCATGATCATGATTATAAGGTAATCCATGAACAGGGTCTGACAGCACAAGACAATCATAAGGCAAAATCTGTAGCAACCAGGATGCCAAATACATACTACACTGAGATTAACAAACAAGATTCTAGTGATGAAGGGGAAGATTTTGAGGTACAAAGAAGGATCAAAGGAAAATATAAAATAGACATAAAGAAAGACACAAGTAACAGAAGAAAGGTTGAGAAACGAAACCATGAAAATGACCATCCTGACCTTCCCAGTCTCATTGCAAAATTAAAGAAAGATGCCACTACTGCACTTGGTGTACTTAACAATAAATATAATAACAGCACTGACGTACCAGCTGAACAAGCTGAAATTACAAAAAGTAGTCACAGAATCAAAGAAACAGCTACAACAGAGCAGAATAAAAATAATTTTAGCACTGCTGAAGAATATTACCAAGAAGGTTACAGAACAAGAAGACTAGGAAAAGAAAACTCTGAAATGACCAACCAAAGAAATGACAGAAATGTCACACAGCATGCTAATCATGAAAACCATGAATCATTTAACAACACAGAGATTGCCAGTTCATCGTGTGGTAATGTACAGTTTTCTAAGGAGAGGCCCAGAAAAATAAGCCACAAAGTTGTTTATGATAATGGCAGTGAAAGGATCAGTACAGATACCAGACATAACCCTTACAAGCAGGACAGCAAAACCAGGCTCACTGAAAAATTTTTTCAAAGAACAGCTGAAGATAGTTATGAGGATGATGAAAAAGAATCAAGAGCTTCAAAACAAAGAACAGGTAATAGAGCTGAACATTCAGAAAATAATGAATATAACATTGCTGATGATTGGTATGTGCAAATTAATCCCACAGAAGTTAGTGAAGCTGACAGTGAAGAAAGAGTCATGAAGACTTATTCTAGGAAAATAAAACACCACAATCAGCAGAATACTGGTAACAGCAGAGATACTCATAAAGTTCATGAGTTAGTTTCTGCAGTTAAAGGACAGAAACCTATAGAAAGTATTAATCCAAACTATAGAATGAAACCATCAAGACGAGAACTAAGCAATCCATATAGAATAGAAAGTGCACCGGGAGGAATGGTAACACAAAAGCTTGTGCAAATTGAAGGGCAATCTGAAGAGGAATCAGACATTCAATATATGAAGCATCCTTCAAGAACAGAAGTAATGACTGATGAATCCAAAGAGACAACAGAGACAGATGACAAGCAGGAGGATGCCATGGCAAGGAAGATGAAGGCAAATAAATCAAAACAAACAAATCAAGTCATAATCAGAATGCCCACAAGTAACAAGGAAGCTAGACGTGTGAGGAGAGATGTGCCATCACATTTACCAATACTAGATGCACTTAAAGAAAACAGGCATATGTGGAATAAAAATGCAACTGCTCAAGAAAAAGAAACACAATCAGAGACAATATCTGATTCCAACAATGCTGAATTGCAAATGAAATCTCAGAATATAAAAGAGAACAACCAGCTACAAACAGTCTATACAAATGTGCCCATAACTGCTATGATTAAATCATATGAAGATTTACAACAGGACCACAGCACAAAACCAAGTGAGGGGGAAAATGCAGCTCACAGTACACAAACGTATAGCAGTTTAAACACATATAAAGAAAGCAGTGGCAATGAATATGAAAAATACAGAGAGTTAACCACAGAAGTCATTACAAATCCACAACAAAAAGTACGTAATACTTTAATGGATAGGAATCACCAACAAGAATACAAAGAATCTGGAACAAACAAAACATACTGGGACCTTCACAGTGGTGGATCAGTGGAATATTTTATGGATTCAAAACAATCAAAAAAAGAAGGAAACATCAAGCGAGAAATTGGAAGCAGCCTCATGCTTGAACCATACATAGACACCAACAGCAGTGACAGCATGATGATACAGGCTGTTGCAGATGGTGCCCAATATCAACATGCGAGTGTTCTGAGAACAGGTTCCTCAGTTCAGGAAGCAAAAAGGCACTCTGCTACAGATGTATCAACCAGGGAAACAGCACCACCAGTTTTAATGGACAGAAATAGTGAATCAAAACATGACACAACACAACCAGCTATGATAGTGAATAATGAAGAAAGTACAACAGATGTGGATGAAGACAAAAATGTTCACAAGGATCGAGATGGAGCATTAATCGTAAAAATGTATCATGAAAATCTAGAACCTGCAAGCAGTGTCATTCGATTACCCAAGGCTATTGAAACCCACATAAATCTGCAGCATGTTCCTCGAAAGGTGACCACTGGGGGGATCAATTATAATGAGCCAATTTTAAAAAAAGAAAAGTACAAGCATACAAAAAACAGAATTCAGACTCATGAAGAAACAGGACAGACTGGAGTATGGAATATGGGTATACCAGTAAAAATATCTGAAGTACCACCTGCATATAAAAGTAGCATCCTTTTAGGAAAGGTAAAACCCTCCAAACTAGAAAACAAAAGCACCAAAATGCCCCATGGCTTGCCTTTTTCATTCACATTTGGAAATTCTAATAAAGAAACAACAGTTTCAGAAACAGGTGCAAGTGTGTCAAGGAAAAATCAACACATGATACGATGGAATCAAAATAAATCTGAAGACTCACAGTTGCACGCATCAGGACAATACACAGAGGAAGGAAATCTCACTGTAGAAGCTAAACATGATGGGCAAAGAGTGGGGAGGCCGTATGAGAAAACTATGCAAAGGTATAATGAAACTGGCCAAAACAGATATTCTACACTTAAAACATCCTCAGAACAAATTGAACAAGAAGTAATTTCAGATGTGGCTAAAAAAACACTTGGAGAAATTGCATCACTTGAGACATTAGCAGATAATACAGCTTCTAAGAGGCCCTTCCTAAAGAATAATGTTAAACTTTACACGGCTAATGGTGACAGCACTGACGTTGCACCTACAGAACCATCCAAACTTAATGCACAAAATGCCACAAAGAAATTTACCACCATTAATGACGTTAGAACTGAAAATCTTGCAAATTTAAAAAATATTCATGATAAAATGAAGAAAGCCGAAGATAAAGCAGTCAAAATGACACAAAGCACTACAGGCTCCAGAAGTGTACAACAATCCTCAGGAGATGGTGATTCTGACAATAATGGCTTGGTACACAAAGTTAACACAGCAACTTCAGAATTAAAGATAAAAAATGAAAAAGAAAAGGAATATTCTACACTTAGTGCAGAAAAAGGTTTGAAAAGTAAAATAGATTTTACAGAAGGCAAATTTAGAATACTATCGAAAAAAAAGGAAACTGATGTAGCTCATAGTAAGTTAGAAGATATCACAACAAACTATATCTCTGATGGCAAAAGTGTTGCTGATCCCCTTGTGAGGAGTGCTAAGGATACTGGCCACTTGAAACATATTGCAGCTATGAAAGAAAATTTAAATCTTCACGGTTTGGATAATACAAACTATAATATAAAGTTACAAGCATCTACATTACCCACAACAGAAAATATGAGAACAAATCTGGAGAAAAGACACCTAGAAATACTTCAAGCCTTGACAGCACAACACGCCAAACTTAAAGAAGACCTCTTGAAAATTAGGGTTATGGCTGCAGAAGGGAAGCTGAAACTGCCACATCACATAAATCGTCGTGACACAACACAAAATAAACTCACAGAGTCACTCATGTCTAGTAGTGAGACTAAAGACTCTTATGCACCAATTTACATAAAAAATGAAGACCACATAGATTGTAGTAATAAAGATAATCCTTCAATCAGATCACAATATTTTGGAGACAAAGATAGTGATCCCAGCTCATACACAGAACAAAGCAATGACAAATACTACTCCCAGGACACATATAAGCTGCTGGGACAAATATTCTTACCAGTGTCCATGATAACAGATTTGAGTGACATTCAAGTACCAGTGTTAGGCAGTCAACATGTTTACAAGACTCAACATTATTCAAAACATGACATTTTACCAAGCAGTTATGCGTCCGACAAAGAAGATCAAAGTTTAGTTCAACAATCTAAAAATTTCAGTTCTGGGGTTGTTCCATTTTCCGTGTTACATGACAAGGGTCCCAAAACAATGTATGCAGAAGGTCTGTTCCCAGGATGGCACACAGAAGAGAAAGACCATAACAAGGAAAATGTTTCCCAAATATCCAACCTAAATTCCAATCCCAATCAAATTGCTGTTGAAGATAAATTTTTAGGAGATGAGCACATAGAAATCAAAGAACTGTCAATACCACTGTTTCTTCCTAGACCTGTTCTTAATGATCCAATGATGGTTGAGTCTAGAAGAATGCCAACCAGTGAAAACGAAATTAAATTCTTTCTTGATTCAGAAACAGATGAAGCTGATGTTAATAATGCAGATTCAACCAGGGAAGAAAACCATATTTCCTCTCTACTACCAGCAACAAGGAGTGACTCTTCACACTCTCCCATGAATGCAGGAGAGACAGACGATGCCTACCTAAAGGAAAGCTGGAAATTACACAATAGTGGGAACACACGAGAATCATTAGTGCCAGTAACTGATAAAAATGACTCAAACAAAGTATTCTTGGCAGTTAACGTCCTTCCAGGAGTTGACAGTAGGAAAGAAAAGAAAGAAAATAGTGAGATGATGGATGAAAATATAAACAAAGACAGCAAGCCTGGTAGGAAACATTTGAAATCAACAAATAAAAGAAATGTGAGTGACAAATCTTTACATAAAAGTGGACTAGAGGAAGCTGAGCTTTCAAAATTGAGGCTATCAGAAACTATAGAAGACGTCAAAAAACATAACAATAGGTGTAAAACATGTGACAAACATAAAAACACCCTTGTATTTCAACCACTAGCACAGGATCTGGGCAACAACTCTGAACTAACACTGCAGCCAGACAACTCAAACACTGCTCGTATACGATCAGAACGTGCAATATCTTACCTATTCAATGACAATTTACTTCAACCATCAACAATGGCAAATAACAAAAATCCCAGGATTGAAGATAATATAAATGATACATACGGGCTACAGATTGTCTTTAACAATAACTCTAAAAGTTCAGAAAAGAAATCACAGACAGAAGAAATAAACAGCAATATTCATCACAATGTCACAATGCCAATGAGTAATGAATTAATTATTTCAGATGTAGGTCCTAACAGTTACAGGTTAACAGGACAGGAAAATTTTGAATTTAATTCAGAAGATACTACTCCTGCCAACAGTCTCCATGTAACAAACACGGAACTGATCACAGACTATCAAACTAAAGACTTTGAAAATATTACAAATGAGAACAGACTAGCAAATCACACATTCCTTGGAATTTCAGGTAATTTTTTAAATAATATAATAAATGCAGCAGCACATGGTGCAATAGAAAACAAAAAGACAAAAGATGCCCTGAGAGAAACATCAAATAATGTAAACCTCCAGACAAATGAAATTAACAGACAATTTAGAATTCTTCACAGGTTTCAGAAGTCTCAACACAAAGCCAGTACAACCAAATCTGGCACTGTTGAAATAAAAGGCATACCTTACAAGTTTAATAAACATGTTCTGAATAGTAATTATGAACCAAAGTATAAAAACAGCATGAAATATTCAAACCCTCATGAACAGAAATCTTCAGCAGAAAGCAGTGATGAGTTTTCCAGCACTATACTAAAGTTACACAACAGAAGCAGTCCTTCAGATGAAAGAAGTAATGCCATCAAGGAGGTATTCAGTGCAGTGCCTGAAGAATTTCCAAATATTAACAACAAATCTAAAGGAACTTTTGAATCAACAGTATCTCATGACACTACCACTATTTCTGAAGAAACATCTAGGAATGAAACAGATTACAATGAGGTCTCAAAAGTTCCATCTGATATAATGACCAACACCAATGTTGACATTTTAACTGAACCAAATGTTAACAAACAAGACAATGGAAGTCTTATAATTTTACAAACCTATCCACCAGATAATCTTAATAATTTAACTGATAGTAAAAAAGATGTTACCACTTTGGAACAAAAGACTCATAACATAGAATTAGTTCCAAATACTAAGGAAGATACAGAATACTCTGATATTGTAAACAGAAGCACACAGCACAAAGAAACAGGTAATGGAGAGCAGGAAACTGACTACACCCACAGAGAAAAGAAACCAACTTCAACAATGGGACATACTCAAGCACTGATAAAAAATATATCCAATCACATTGTTAAATTCTTTCATAATATTCCACCATGGAATTATTTCAGTCCAGAACATACAATCAGGCCTTTGTAATATGCAGATATATATAATACTTAATGGCCACAACTAACTGGAAAATGTGTCATAGATGTATTTCTCCTTCTTTTTTTAGTATAATTTTCATTTTTATGGGTCAGTGGATGACAAGTCTCCTAACTCTCTTCTCCTCCTATGTTATTTCTTCTCATGCTGATGTTTTCTAGTAACTAGCTGATTCATGTTGTTCTAGGTCATTGTACAGGTATGTTTTCCTTGTAAAATTTTTAATTCTAACTTTTCCTCCAAACATAAATTTCTAATCCTATACCTTCTCTTGTTCTCCTCACTACTTCCCAGAAATTTCACACCCACTGCTTGAATTTTGTTTTTGTTCCTCTTTGTAGTCTCTGTTTCTGTGTTACGTGTTAGAGATGAGTGTGTTGTTTTCACCATACCAATGGTTGCAAGGACATCATAACGAAAGTGACCAATATTGTGGCTAATTACAGTTACTTGGACAGTCACTGAACAAGAAGTTCCCACTTACCTGTGTATAAACCATTTCAGTAATGTTAAAGTTTGCTAATAAACATATGTATACTTTTTTCTATGTAAATCATTTGGACCTAATGCCTTCCATTACTGCATGGATATGACAGGTATTTGAAATACACATATATTCAGTATGGTGAGGTAAGTTCAGTCAACCCCCCCCCCACAACATAAGAGCATTAAGATACCACACCTGCAATCACAGTTTCCTCCTAACCCTACACCTACCCAACCGGAAAGACCCACACCCAGCTACCTACAAATTCACAGACATCCCACCAAATTTAGCTTAACAAAAGCATGTAAAATGATATCACCATGCGGTTCAGGCATATTACATAAAATTCTTTTAGCAAGAAAGTTGTGAAAACCTGAAGATGGCCATTATAGGTCAAAACATGTAGTTTTTCCATTGCTAATAAACACCATCATTTAGCCATACATTTATAGTTGTGTTTTTGACTGAACTTACCTCACCATATAGTTTAAACACACAAAAGGGATGACACACCTCAGAATCACATATATTCAGTACAGAGACAAAATATTCTTCTTGTGCTAAGTTTAAGAATGCATGTAGTTCTGTATTTATGTGATGCTTAGGTGAAGGATTAGTATAATGCTTCTCACCTTTTCAACGAAATATTACCTACATGCAAGCAGAACATGTGCTGCCATCACTTGGACAAGTGTCCATACCAACAATGATTGAAACCCACATCTTCTGATAGTTCCTTAATTTTTCATGTATGATAAAAGACAAAATTACGAGCCATAGAGTACAACAAACTATCTGTTTGTTCATGGAGCAAGGAACAACAGGCCTGTGCTGAAGATATATGCACACCAAGCATGTTACTTTTAGTACAGATACTGTCAGTCTTTGACATGAAATGGCAGCTGCTCAGTTGTATCTCTTAAACTGAACTGAAGGAAATTATGACAGCATTCCCTGAACGTTGGTATGTTGACTTTGTCACTTGCTTCTTAGAAGTATACAACAGTCAGTGTAGATAATCTGTTTTTGTTTGGTCTTGGAGTTAACCATAGGCAACCAAGGTTGTCTGTTATCAGCCTGAAGTTCACACATTAACTTGTAATATATAATACCAAATAAATGGTTTATAAATGATAATATAAAAAGCAGAACCAAAATAAACAACAAAAATCTCACAATATGTAATAACAGTCTTTTTGAAAAGAAATCCAAAATGAAGGATCGTATGCATAGGAGAAACAAATCAAACAATTCTAATTCCTAGGTTTTAATGGCAGGTATTCAATGTGTTGTATCAGATTTTGGGATTAGGCCAAGTACAGGATTGTAGATTTCCTAATTTTTCAGCAAATATAACAGTCACCATCTTCAGGGTGAATTAAACTGTGACAGACATGATGGTAATAATCAAGCAAACCCTGCCCACTGCCAGATCTATGTAAGAGACCCCAGACAATGGCAACTGTAATGCTTGTTCAAATATCAGGATATCTTCATTCCTTTATGCTGCCTCATTCCAAAAGTCAGTTGCAAAATGGTACACACTGAACCTGTGTGGAGCATATGTTTTGTACTTACTGGAGCTTTAGAAAGTTTGCCTACTGACATTCTCAGGAAAAATGTAACAACACTGGACAACTGTATTATATATGGTATAAAGTTATTAACAATGTTCTAAATATTTCCACAAATTTATAAGAGAAACCTTCAAAAGTTACAGGGTTAAAATTTCATGGATAGTTCAGCTTATGAACACTGATTAAACTGCATGACTTAATGTAAGAGAAAAACAGTACTGTCTACTAAACTTTGTCACCAGTAAATTTTTACACGCAATAAAAAGAACATTTATAACCCATACATCTGGTAATAAATTGGAGGGCGGGGGAAGTAATAAAAATAATAGAAACACCAAAATTAGCACGTTTGTCCATAGTACTTGCATTATCATGGTAAGAAATGCTACAGTAGGACCAGCAGCAGGACACACAGAAGTGACAAAATGCAAGTGCTGAATCCCTGGTCAAGGACTGAACTGGACATTTCAAGAACATAAAACAAATGTGTAATCACTGACACAACAAAGAAAGAATGTAAGCAAGAAAAAGAAAGAAAGAAAGAAAAAAAAGTTTGGACAAGAAAGAAACAAACAGCACATGCATAATAAAATGATGCAGCTGTCAAAGTAAATGCATGGACAGTATATTATACGTACAGATAAAGGTAAAGGGATCCCGATACAGGCCCGGTGTGGCCCAGAGGGTGGGTAGAGGTATAGCTCTACTCTTCCATGACTGCGGCACTAGAAGGGGGTGAGTGGTCAGCAGCACGCCCCAGCCGCACTTTACCCCCGGGAAGGACCCGGTACCCATTTTACAGGAGGCTGGGTGGGCCCCAGGGCCGGTCTGGACGAGCGGAAAATCTTGTCCCCACCAGAATTTGATCCTGAACCGTCCAGCCCGTAGTCGGTTGCTATAACGACTGAGCTACCCGGCCCACTATACATACAGATAGACACCCTATTAATGACGAACATGAATTCCTGTGGCTATGGATGGAGCATCTGACAGCAGAAAGTGAAAGTGAAATAACAGCAACACAAGAAACCAAGCATTATGCAACACGAATATTGAAAACAGGGACAGTCAGCAAATGCAGACTATGTAAAAAATATGATGAGACATTACATAACTTTATATCAGCATGCCCAATATTGGTAAAAGAACAATATGTAATGTGATATTGTAGAGTGTATGCTCAGGGCTGAACTAAGGGGCAGGCCAGTCAGGCAGCTGCCTGAGGCACCAACCTGTAAGGAAAAGACATCAGTGGAATAAATGAAAGTATGGTGCTAGGAAACTCAGGTTTACAGATGCAAAAAAAATTCTCCAAAAATTGCCCAGAATTTGAGTATGTGCCATCAAAAATTTTCACCAGCCCTGCACTAGGACAAAAAAGTGTAAAGAATATTGGTTTGAAGGGCACCAAATAATTTGCCTGCCCAGGATGCCCATGTCTTGGGCCATCCCAGTGAGTGCTCAGCTACCCTTTAACATATGCAAAGATATGGAGGGGTGAAATATGACAACAGCATAAGTATGAGAGTGCACCAAAGACAGTAGAAACAAGTCACATAAGTAAGGTAACAAACCACATTACGTACTCAGCAAGTGACAACTGACAGAACCATCCCCAACAATAAACTAGGCATCATAATCCATAATAATGGATAAGACACATGTCTGTTAATAGATGCTGCAATGTCGGGAAAAAGCATGTGGTCAAGAAAGAAGCCAAGAAGAATTTAAAATATAAGTGAAATACAGCATGTGAAATAAAAAAACAGAAGTAATATCAGTAATAACTGGGGCAACTGGAACCATCTCAAAACCATTAAAAAACTACCTAAACATACCTGGAAAGCATATTAAGAAACTACAGAAAACAGCCATATTTGGCACTGCACATACTTCAAAATTATTGACACAATAGTATAAAACATTTACCATGGGACATAACATCACAATGCACCACCTATTACACCCACACAGCTGCTGTAACATTATATACTGTAGAGAAATGCTGTTTTCCTGGCATATAATTATAAACATCCTATAGATGATGATGATGATGAAGAAGAAGAAGATGATGATTATGATAGTAGTAGTAGTAGTAGTAGTAGTAGTAGTAGTAATAATAATAATAATAATAGTTTTTGCATGAAAGAGTAATAGTTGAGAGAGACTTGATAAACACTAATTCAGAACACACTATAATTTGATACCTCTTTACTCCTTGTCATTTCAGATGGCCATTTCCCTCCAGACTTCAAAACACAACAAACAAATTGTATTTAAAATTATATTTAGATGTAAATATCCTAAATGCACAATTCAAATCCACATGTGCATGCATAAAGAATGGACTAATATGCTGCAAAATTTATGTTACAACTGTGATCCTTTCTTACTCCACAAAAGCATTTATTTTATGGAGCACAAATATGACATAATACAGTGTGATGACCTTCTCAGTCAGCAAAATTCTGTCTGACAAACCAGTTTGCAACATCTGAGGATCAGCATTACTATACTCAACACAGTAAGTAAGAAAGTCTGCTTGGTTTACATTTCATTATCAAGTACAGACAAACATGCTAATCTTCCTGGAAACATCTATCATAACAGAGTTACTGTTTCAAACTGAACATTAACAGTAACAGAAGTAATCAGAAAGTAAAGGCATGTACATATCCCCTCAGTCTGGCAGTTTCACAATAGGCCTTATGACATACATTGCACATTTTTCTTGTATAAAACTGAAGTGGAGTTCTTGAATGACCTAGGCATGGATTGAAGGATGACATGAAAATGAATCTTAAACAGACTGGGATCAGGGGTGTATAGCTTTGTCTTCAACTCAGAAGCTTTCACAACCACCATGCAGGTGCTATTGATACTAAGGCATGAAAGTAATATAAAATAAAATAAAAAATAAATAAAATTAAAAAATAAAACACAAAATATTAAAATAAGCATGAAAGTAAGTTACGTTTTTTTTCCTGCAGTGAAACTGGGTTTCATGAAAATCGGCCAAATGGTTAAAAATTATCAATGTAGAACAGACACACTGATATAAACCTCAGTGTCTTTGTAAAATACAATAAGAAGGGCAATATGCAACCCTTTCTATTACTGAAATCAATTAACAGCTTCTTCACACACAGCTTCTTATTTATTTAAAAATGCATTATCAACTGTAGGCATTAGGACAATTGTGTGAAAGGTTTGATCTGGCATGATGAATTAAAAAAAAGAAGAGACACCACCACGAAAGAAGAAGAAAGAACACCAAAGAACATGGGATAGAAGGAAATTTACAAGACATGAATAATACAGGAATGCTTGCAGAAGTGGCATCTGGGGATGCCATGGTGGTGAAGAGCCATGTAACACTGACTATAATAATAATTAGGAAAGATGTGGAAGCAGTTATGGACTGTTTTAAGGTACTACTGCATCATTGGGCTCCTAAATACAAATAACCAAATCCAACAGATGGTCTCAAAGCAGATCTATGGGCATAATATAGCGGGGTTCACATGTGATCATGAGAAGTGCAGACTGTTTATCCCACAAAAGTAGAGCTTTGATTCAAGTGATCAATAAACAGTCTATTAAGCTAGTTCTCATGTATCTGGTTTATTTGCTAACAATTTGTCATTAATTAAACTTTACCCACTATTTTGTGTACCATGTATGAATATATTAAAATGGCAAATTTAAAATAAGTAATAACTGATGCATGCCTTTAAATGGGAGAGTTTTCATTATGATAATACCATATAAGATGAAACAGAAACATAATACTCAATGAAGGGAAAATAAACAATTCTGTTATATGGCATCCATTGGTGTGATGTCACATGACACAACTACCAATCACATTTAACTGAAACACAAGAGGTGCCATAAATAAAAATAGTTGCTGAATTTGCAGTCAGGAGGACAAAGGTGGGCAAGTATCTCTGTATGTGGGTGTAGCAGTAGTGTAATAGTACTGCAATGAAGCAGGCCTCAGCATTTCTACAGGTGGCATGAAGAGTAGCCAGCTGGCTAAATTGAATACACTAAGTGAACAGTGATTACAAGTGACTATGGAACCAATATCTTTAAAGAAAATTTAATTTGTTTAAAACTACACTAATACCACAGCAAGAAAAGTGTAGCACATTACATCTAGTTTTAATTATAAATGCCCTCCATCTGGTGATTAACAGTAAACACAACGCATGACAGAAGTTTGAAACATCATTTGTGAAAAAAATATCTGACTTAAGGTAAGAAAATAATTTCTATTTCATTAGCTGCCTACAGATCACACACTTATTAAAAGTAACTCATGAGTAATAAATTTGTAGTTACATGAGTTTTGTCATGAGTACTGCATGTACCTGCAATCACATTCTTATTTATTTACTCACCCTAAAAACTTACAGTGAACAACAAAAACAATGATTCTTCCCATACCTCATATGTTTAAATAACTTTCTCGGTACTTTTCATTATTGTCATCTAACATCACCATTAACATCGTGTTAATATACTTTCATAAAATTAAGTATTTATTTTATCAAAAATCTCACTGCATGCTGTATAAGTTGATTTAAACCACACTCATAAACCACTGGTGATGGACTCACTGATTTATGGTGGGGGAGGGGGTTCCGGAAGTTGGCAAAAATTATAACCTCCTAGAACCTTTCCTGCTTCTTATAGGAGACTGTATGGTATAAATATGCAGATCTAGCATATTGCCAGATGTCAGCAATTGGCCTCATGACTGTATGCTCATTCCATGACAGAAAGGTTGCATATGCTCACTTTAATATTCAGGAGTAGCCATAATGTTCCACTTTCATACAGACCTGGCATCAATTATAATTTTAGCTGGGGGACTCTTGTACATCCAGTCATAAATCTTCACGTTCCATAAAATGCAGAGAATTTTTTGGCAAGCTGAGGAACTATTAGCTTCTCCAGACAGACTCTGCTCCATGAAGTCAGTCAATCAAGGGGTCTGTTAGAGGCTGGTCACAATAAACTCTCATGGTTCACAAGTTTGAGAAGAAACATGGATGAAAACTCCATAAGCTTTTGTCATATCTTTTCACTTCTGAAAACACAGAAAAACATTTGCAAATTTATTTTGAACTGACTTCATAAGACTTGAGAAAAAAACAGAAAGATCAAGTACTTCAAAACTTTGTATCATATTCTCTCCAGTCATTATATTCTTCACGTATTCTTCAATAAGACGATACAGAAACAGAAAGATGAGAACTAATTCGACCATACAATGACCTCCATACTCATGAAGCAAGGCATCAATGTAACATAATTCTTGTCAGAGCATGTCCTGAATTATCACTCATCTCATCAGCTAACAACTTGGTTACTAGCAATTGTAATTTCAATGATTCTATCTTCTAACACATCCTGAGAAGTCTACCTGAAAACAGTATTTAATTACTTGTGTATGTTTCATACTCGTAAATGGATGACAACTTGAAAAAACTCAATAGTTAAAGCCCTCACATAATGAGGAACTCAAAAAATAAAAACCATATTATATGAAATCCTTAGCTAATACATCATAAAATAATATTAACATGAATTGGGAGATGGGTTCCTTGGCAAGAGAGGAGGAAGTGAGCATATCATATACTGGGCTGAGATTCTTATTGTTTACTGTATATCTGCTTCAGGATTGGAAAACATTTAAATATAAAGAACAACAGCAGATAAGATTCTTACTACATATATACACACACATGATATATGGTAACAAGCTTAGCAATGAAGTTTAGTTGCTCAGCATTCTCTGATACATCACACATGTAAAGGACAAGGAAAAATCTTATATTATATTCATGTGCTTCCACCCAATAATTTTGATAGATTTTAATGTTTTTTAATTATTTATTTTTCATATTTTACATGTATACTGAGAAAGTTTTCAATATTGTTTAACCCAACCCTACTTTTGTATCACTTTACTATCACTATTCAAAGTAAGGATAATTTTGCAGTGTGGGATCCCACAAGAACGAAATGTAAATACCATATGTTTGACATATAATTGTATTATAACTGCTATTTAATTTTGTAAGGGCCCAAAGATGGATAGATTCAATCCAAAATATGTAGCCACAGAAAAAATACAAGTTGTGTTTGAGGATTTGTTGTGTACTTTTCAATGAATTGAGAACTTCTAATTCTAAAATACCTCTGTGAGTTACTCTTTGTCCAATTATTAACTTGTCATAGTAAGTGTCACCATAGTGCATACATAACTTAAAAACTGTAGTATTTATTTTTATCTTCTCCTTCCTATTGAAAATTTCTTTTCCATCAGTTGTAGTAGTACAGGGCCCTAGGATGCCTAAATACAGCTGTTGGGCAAAATGTCTGCCATGAACAGTTAACGACAAAAACTAGGAAACCACTTGATCTGAACACTGCCTAAGAGAAATGTCTTTAAAGAATCCATATACAGGTGGATTGCCATATTCGTGGGTAATACATTCCAAGACCTACCATGGTTACGGAAAACCATGGATAATGTCAAAAGCTATATATAAAGTCATAAGTGATATTCGTGTATCATGCATAAATACAGTAAAGTTTAATTGATAAATTACGCACAGTAAGACATTATCAACATTAAAGAAAGTAATAATAAACTGTACTGTAAAGCCTGGCCAATTGCATCTTTTGAACATAATACATTTCACCATGTCAAGTCCATTTAACAATTCACAGAGCTCTTCATTTTGTCTTAGTCTCCATCATAAGTCATTTTCATAGACTAGTTCAAAGATTCTTCTCAGCATTTTCCTTACACACACTGCTAACCTTTCATCTGATGAATGTGTCATCCATTCTTCACAACCATAGCTTATTAGTGGTCAAATAAGACTCCTGTATATCCTAAGTTTATCTTGGTCATGATTGTTGGATTGGCATAAAAAGCAATATGCCAGCATTACTGTTTGTTTTTAAACCTCAACATATAGACTGGAATAGTTTGATGATTACCCTGATAAAGAATTTATTGATTAATAAATGTACAAGCCAAATGTTGGGTTTTGTTGTAAGTTTTATATGCACTGTGCTATGATCCATGCCTCTGACTGTACCATTTTACACCTTTTGTAAATTGTGCTGTGCATTGCAACAGGACAAATATGCCTCATGTGTGGTTGTGGCTCACAATATGGCTCCTTCAGCAGTGTGGTTATGAAGAAACTGCAAGCATTAGAATAAGGAAACTTCTCTTCAACCAGCCAGACTCATTGTATGAAAAGACGTAAGTACAATACATGTGGACGGCCAGGTGTTTGGTTCCCACACATTTTTCTGGGGATGGCAACAATAAAAGCACCTCAATAATATGTAGTTTTTTGAGATGGTCTTTAAGAGGATTTACAAACACTGAGATGCAGAATGTTCCTAAGTTTTCAAATATCATATAACAATATGCTGCCTTGAAAAAAATACAGCATTATACGGATAATGTTAAATGCAAGGATTTCAAGAGAATTTAAATTAAATGACCTATAAACATCAGGAAACAGTACACAGTCCTTCACAATTACATTAAGACATGGCCCAGCTTCTTCAACTTAAATTAGTATTATGGTGTTGAAATGTTTCTGAACTATTATGCAGGTGTTCTCCTAATGTACAACTTTGCTGCAATAAATTACATTCCTTTTTCTCCAAATAACTTGAAAATCTCACATAAATAACACTTCCAAGTAAAAACTGCAGTATATAAATTTTAAATATGATTTTTCAGTCCATGCTCTTAATTCTTATGTTGCTTTCCAGCCTCCAACGGATGAATTCCACATATATTGACAACAAATATTCACAGTGGCTTCCAATTTCAAATACAGCCAAGCAAACTGGCAGGTACAATTTTCACAATACAAATGCAGCACAAGCTCGAGGAAAGAGAGAGACAGAAAACCAACCACCATGTATAGGTGTTTTGTATCCCATAGATAACAACAGGCCAGCAGGAATGCCCATGTCAAGTAAGGGCAAAAGATGCCAAGGGGAGCTTATAGGAAGGAAAGTATATGGTGACCATCATCAAAAGGTAACGAGCAGATCTGACTACATGAACAAAGAGGACAATGTTAATTACTACAAATCAACATATCCTTCATTTACTGATGATGATGAAAACAGAAGAAATTTTGAATCTGCAATGGACAACGATGATATGCAGGATATCCAAGTGATTGCTATACCTCAAGCTACAGAGAACAATTTTAATGCCAACATACCCCAGTCACTTGCCAGCTACATAGAGCAAGCCTCTAAATCTAAAAATGTTCTACAGTTAGATAATGGAGTCCAACAGTTAATGACAGTTGGTAACAGTTATCAGGTTGCTGGCAATAGTTTAAAAAAGAAGCTGATGAACAATGAGAAGGAATCAGAATTGAATAAAGATACATGTGGCACATCATCAAATGATGAAATTGGATATATTCATGCTGCACATCTGAATGAACTGAATACAAACATGAACACTCAGACTCATTCTCAAATGCTAAGTGACATTTCTATAAATCCTAGCCTTCAATATGGATTGCTGAGAACAAGCAGTACACAAGAATACTATGACCCAAATGGTAATATAGAATCACTGTCTCAAAAACTAGATGAAAGAGGAAATTTTCCGCTGGAGGAAAGTGTGCACTCAAAGTCAACTCTACCAAGAAATGACTTGTACCCAGATAAAAACTTCCCACAAGAAACAACATACAACATTCATCAGTATGATAATACACAAACTATGGATTCAGACACGTATGAAAACAAACTTGAAAATATCTATTCGAAACATGAAGAAGAAAATGAATATCAAGATATATATAATAGTTATACGAGATGCTCACAAGTAAATCCTGGGCTGATGCACAGCACAAAACTTGTCACCAACTATGAACTCTCACCAACAGGACATACCAATGAACATATTCTAAAAAAATCTACTGGGGCAAAGGAAGACATGACACACAATAAAGTACTTAGTGACATACTTTTGTATCTTGTAAGTGATAACAGAAGATTGATACAAGGTAAGTCTATGTCTCAAAATGGCCTCACCAGTTCGTACGTTCAAGAAAATCCCGGGCTTAAGCATAATACAGTGAGTATCACCAATTCTGAACTCCTACCGACAAGATATGCCAGTGAATATACTCTCAAAAAACCTCTTGGGACAAATGAAGACATAACACGCAATAAACAGGTTAATGATATCCTTTTTTATCCTTCAAGTGATAAGAGAAGACTGATGCAAAGTAAATCTGTGCCTCAAAATGACCTCACCAGTTCACCATGTGTTCAAGAACCACACAACAACATGCAAAGATACCACCCTAGCAATCCCTCTGCAGTTCTGCAAGAAGATGGATTACTAGTTCCAAGCATACCATTCTCATGGCAAGATGATGGATTACTAGTTCAGAGCATACCAAATGCACAGCAAAAACCTGGGTTACAATTTCAGAACACACCAGATCCATGGCAGGACAATGAATTATTAGCTCAGAGCATAAAAGATGCACAGCAAGAAGATGGATTTCTAGCTCAGAGCACAACAGATGAACAGCAAGACAATGGTTCAATTGTTGAGAGTATACCAAATGCACGGGCTAAGGAAGCTTCCACATATTACAATGAAATTCCTGGTATGTCCAGCCATGTATTTAAATTTTTGACATCACCAGTTGGAATGTCAAAGAAAGATTCAAAACTGATAACAACAAATTCTATGCTCTCATTACCTACTGCTGATCATAACATGATGCCAACTATGTCCCATATACCATACCATTACAGAGATATGAAAGAAGTATTAAATAACATGGACATTTCAAAGTTAAACATTATGGATCCAAAATATCATGATGATACTGTTGCATCTCACTACTTCATCCAGAAAAATAAAATTCCTTCTCCTCAGTTACCCAACATCAAAGAAAGTGATGAGGTGAATGAAGAGTTACAATTCACACAAAACAGAGACATTACCCCACCACTACCCTACATCAAAGAAATGAATGAACGAAATGAAGGGCTACAGTTTATGCAATATGGCAGCAACACTCCACCATGTAGCTGTAAAACTTCAACTATTACAAATGTACCAAAGAGGACAGAATTAATGACAGACCATTCAAAGTACATGCAGTGGGTTGCTAATACCTCTCCCAACAGAGATGAACCACCAAGGTATTTGACCACTATTAATGGCATAAATACTGTTCAAACACATCTGCCTTTTCAGATACCAACATACAACATGATAGAATCAGATGATAATTTATCATTACCACAAAAACCTAACACATCTCAACATTATCAGAAAATTTCAACACCATCTAACAATATGAATATGGGAAGTGTGGTTCTTCAAAGCCAACCACCTACAAGTATAATACAACTGCAACTGGCACATCATAAACCAATAAATTACAGAGTAAGAGAAGACACTTATGACATGACATTTCCTGATTCTGAAAAAGATAAGTGTAGTACATCTACAGGTATCTCAGATATAAATGGCAACACTAAATGCACATCTTCAACAGCCATTCCAAGTCACAATGAAGACAGAAGTGAAATTCTCTGGGTGCCTGAAGTAATGAGAAGTGTTTCAGATAATGTGTCAAGTTCTGTCAATCATGAGGGCTACTTTGTTCCAAGGAGTGATTCTTCAGATGTCGAGCCTTCTTTAAACACAGGCACAGTTTCAGGGAGAACAAAAAACAAATTTTCACATACATTTCAAAACACTACAAATGATTCACACTACCTTGCTGCTTCAGTTGTAACTTCTTTGGAACATGCACGTTTGACACCTACACCAACTATCTCAATCAATTTACAGGCCAGAAGCAAATCTGAAGATACATTCAGACAAACAGTCAATAACACAACACCGCATCCTGCAGAACTAAAAGAAAGTTTCACAGGAACTTATTCTGCAGCCACATTTTCACCTCTCATAACTACAGTCACAATGGGAACATATCTGCCTGAAACTTATACAGAAATGACCATCATGGATGATTATGAGAACAAAACAATTGTGAGACAAGATATAATCCCAACTCTGCAGTTAAATGGTAATTACGAGACAACACACTACAGTGCAACAAAAATGGTAACTTCAGTAGAATACATGAATGATGTTTCCAACTCAACTACAGAATTACCACATGGATTCAAACAGAGGTCCTCAAATGAAACAACACATTTTTCAGAATCATTTCAATATGACATAAAACTTGCAATTGCTGAGAAAGAGATGCAGAAAAAATGGAATGTAGAAAGTGAACAATCAACAACAGTTATGCCAAATCTACATGAGGTGTATGAGATACCAGATGCTGCACACCCAACAACAAATGGCTTTGCCATGGGTGCAATTACAGATGATACAACAGAACATACTGCATCAGATATATTGAACAATGAATTAAAAATTCAGCTTGATCCAATTCCACAGAATACAATGTATCAAACAGTAATGACAGCTGAAGTTCCACAACAGCAGGACACATATTATAACCCTAGTAAAGCAATGACAGACCTACTGACAGAGAAGCCATATAATTATATATCAGATGTTGCAGACATTACGTACATAAATGCAAAAAGACAAGATGATCACTTAAGAATGGCTGCAACAGTAGCATCAAGTGATGATAAGGAAATAAATCCTGTAGGATTAGTTGTTCCTGACAAGAGAGCATCTTCAGAAAATGAAGGAAATTATTACCTCTCTACCGCAACCAAATTTTTACCAGAGAACATAACAAACATAGCGTATGTGAATACTCAACCTCCTGAAAGTTTAGAACCCACACATAAAGAAACTTTAAATGAATTCTATACAACCACAGTCATGCCACAACCAACAGAATTCCAAGAAACAAATAAGGAGAGAACAGTAATATCAAAAAAAGCAATTAAGTACAAACAAAAGGTGTCAACACATTTAACAGCAGACAAACCAATTATTACAACAGATGCAGGACATGGAAGGAAAAAAGTTCTATTTGAATCAGGGATGGATAAGTTAGACAAAATAGCACTGGCAGACAAATTCCCTCAGAACTATAAAGGGCAAATAAATGCACAGAAGGATACTCAGAAGACACTTCAAATGAAAACAACTCAAAAATACACAAGTCCAGGAACTCTCACATCTAAAACATCAAGAGCAGCAGAAGAGATTTATCAAACTGCTCTCCATATTCCACAAAAAATTAACACACATGCAAGTACAATGACAGAGAAAACAACATTCCCAACAATTACAATTACCTCAGAAATAATGAAGGGAATATCAGAAGTAAGTGTTCCCACAGAAAGATCACACATGTCACAAACTGTGTACTTCATGACACCTTATGAAGCTGAGGCTAAAAAAAGAAGTACAGCTGACCTTCACAAACCCAATAATGACAACAGTTGGACACTTCAGGATGGATTACAGTACTTACATGCCAACAACTATGGTACTTCACAAAGTGTCATTTTCACTACATCACCATATGTGAATTATAATAGCAAGATGAGAAGCACTTTAAATACTGCAATAGGTGGGTGGAACCAAAAGGATGTACAAGATGTTGCCGTTACCCAACACAGGACTTATTTTCATAATAGAGATATGCCTCAAGAACTTGCTACTACTTCAGAAGACTCAGATGATGCAAATGATTTAGATGCACTTTATTTCATCAGTCCAACTCTTCCACCTCAACAAAATATGGTTACACATAACTACATCCAACTTCATGAAACAAGACTGGAAGAAAATACTGACTGGCTTCCTGAATTACAGAATGGGAAAGATGAACAGAGTATGAATGGAGTCACATCATCTCTGCCCAAAGCCCAAAATGATACCGAAGAACAAGAACACTTGCCACATCATGCTGAATTTAGAGCTGAGAATATAAATGCAGACATACTTTGCAATGACACTGCAAACAGCCAATCAAGAGACAGAGCAGAATATCTGCAAAATGATGGATCAAGAATAGCAAAAAAATATTCAAATGATGACAATGAAAGAGTATCATCAGAACAAAAACAATTAAGAAATTCTGCAACAGTTTTGATGAAGGCAACTGGAACTGACAACAGACACATTTTATGTAAATATAAAACACCTGAAGATATAACAACAACAACTGTAACTGACAATGAACTACCTGAGAGTATAACAGAGAATCTAAAAGAACATAAACAAACTGATGTAACAGGGGTTTATACCAAAAATAGATCAGTAGGTTTAATAAAGCACCAACAACCTGAAAAAATGAATGGTGCCATGCAAGGTTATAAAGTTGGTGATTCACTAAGGGTGACAGCAGACAATACACAGCCTGTATATGAGTTACCAACTCAATATGGAACTGAGAAACATGGAGTTTTACAATCTCAGATGGTAACAGAACAAACAGGGATGACTCATGTTGAGTCAAAAAGAAATGCATATGCAGAAAACTATGACACAAATCCAGTAAAGCAATCTGATGAAGACGTTACAAACAAAACGAATGTTTTAAAAAAAACACTGATGCTTCTACTTCAGAACAATGACAAAATAAAATTATTATTGGATTCACCAAACTCAAACACAACTTCTGCTCCTTCAGCACCAATTAGAACAGATGGCCATTCTCGCTTGGGCAAAGAACCTGTCAAAGAGGATCGGGAACAAACAGAAGCCCTGAAATTAGCTCTCAGTAAACTTACACCTGCAAATCTGGAATATAATTTAATAGAAAAGTCTGATGTGGATCATGAACTTCTGAAGAATGCAATCATGGATTCTCTTAAATCTGAGGACCTTCCACCCGTAAGTCTACCAGAAAAAAAGCGGCAAACAAAATTTTCACAAGACATTCATAGAGCTACTGAAAAAAAATGTAAAATTATACATACCTCTAAGGGTCAACACAATTTAAAACACCAAGATAAACTACAGCAACCATCTATATCAAAAAAAGAACACTCAGTACCTTCTCTAAAAGGTGGCAAATCAGAAACCACATATAAGATTATCACAAAACCAAAACAAAACCTCAAATTGACAGCAGGATTTGTGGGGAGTGATGACAAAACTGACACTGCCATCAGCCTTGCTCATCTGCCACAGAAGAGTGAAATGAGGACACAGCGTTCTACTTGTGGGCCTTGGCCTTGGTACAAAAATTACATCTGTATGCCTGCTGCTAGTCCCAAGCTGAATGACCACCAGTTACTTTCAAACAGTGAACATATTAACAATGTCCCCATTGATATTTATGAAATGAACATCAACAGTGAGCCTGAATATGACTATGAAATGGACTCAAGTTTGGAGTCAGGCAAGACAGAACAAGATATCCTTCTAAATTCCTGCAACCAGCAACCCAATATACATACTAATTTTCAACATTCAGACACACTACATGAAGAAAACATTATGATGAATAATATTATTCATAACAACAATGAAGAAAACCAAAACCTGTATCATGATTCAATGCCAGATATTTATAATGTGTTAGATTCACCTCAGCTACTCAGATTTAATATGTACACGGACAGGACGGGTCTACAACCAAAGTTATACACTAAGAGAAGGTCAAATTCATACCACAATGTACAGAATATTCCAGAAGAAAATTACCAGCAAGTAATACAAAACAGTGTAGAGTCTACCAGACCTGTGTTGTTGGAAAACTGGAAGAAGTATAAAGGGTTACTTGATGAAATCATCCAACCAAATCCCTCAACACTGGAGGCACAGAACTACAATAACCCACACACACAATATTTATCACATATGAATAACAATGAAGAAAATGCCAGAGCTATCTTGGTTCTCAAAAAAGGAAAAGTGAATAAAGAATCACATGATGATAATAATGAAGAAATAACATATACCAAATCTGGGAGGGAAAAATATCACCAACCATCTGAACAGGAAATTTTGAAAGCATGGGTCAGTCAGTATATATCGTTTGGTGAGAAACATGATGAGTCCAAAGACCATTTAGAGCACGAAGATAACAGCAAAGAATTCATCACATCGACTTCTTCTGAGAGAGATTTAAGAAATGTCAATGATGACTATATAATCCATACATCTGTGAATGATGTCTCACATGACAACAAGATTTTCAACCAGCATAATAATAATTACAAGAAAAAAGTATTTGCAAAAAGGATGCAAAAGATTCCTCCCAATCAGTACAAATATTACAGTGATTGTAAATATTCTATTCTTTATCACAATCCATCAGTGACAGACAAGAACAAACAGATTAATGAAATCTACCAAACTGTCATTCCATGTTTACTTGACAACAATGCCAACAATTAAGATGATGATGATGACAACAACAACATATTCCAACAACCTGAAGACAATTACAGCCCTCAGAATGTCAAAGATCTTCATCAGATGAAACAAATGGACATCACAGCAATAATGTAGTGAGAAGAATGAGACATGTAGTGCAGTACCCAACTGTAAGTTCATTCGAAGACAGAGAAAAAAAAGTGTATCCAAAATATGAGTCTAGCAGCTGTCATTCTTGTAACTGTAAAGGTGTTCTTATATCTGACATAAAGATTGTAACCAATATTTTGAATTGGCTTAAGAAAATTTAACAGATACCAAGAGTATATAACACAGCAAATCAGGATTACAGCTGATAGTAAGTCCAATAAAAATGGATTCAACTGTGATACAATTAAATATAACAGTTCCTAAACAGGGATGACTAACTCTATGGAGCATATTCCTTCTAGAAAAGGTGACAGATTCTCAGCTTGCCAAGAAATTACCCACCTCGATGGAACCTGGTGGTACATTACTGTACACACTAGTCTACCACTGGGCCCTATCCTAAGCCAGTTAAAACCCAGTCCAGACACTCACATCCTATGTACAATTATTTTAATATTATCCTCCAACCTACACCTGAATTTCCCAAAAAGTTCATTCACCTTCAATTTTCCAATAGGAACTGTATGTATATTTCTCATGTCCTGTATGTACACTGTATGTCCCACTTATCCATCTTGGTAGGATCATTCTAAACAGTGGGGTGAATAGAGATTAACCACACAAAATACATATGTGCATGCTTACTTGTAGGTTTAGGAAACACTGCAATACAAGATGAAGGCACCACTTAGATCTCAAATATAGTACTAATATACCAGGCAGTATCCTGTACTACTACCATCATATTTTGAAACAATGGCTGTTTTCAGGTGCCAATGTTGTAAAACTTCACTTTCTGATACATATTTTGTGTACTCTACCAACTAACTATGATGAATGATTTTGTGTTTAATAAAAATTACTTTTATATTACTGTGCCAGAATTTCTCCATACAAGATAAATAAGGAATACGCATGAATGCATGAACAAATGTATCAATGTGTACAGAAGGACTCCCAATGGGGGAAAAACACAAAATTAATCACTCTATGAGACTTTTATTCTTGGAAACCAACCTTAACAGGAAAACCACTGCTACTCACTTCTTTTGAGAAATATACATTATTATATATTTACCTCAGTGGGCTTAGAGCTACTGCTGTGTCCTGTAATATTTATATATCACCACTGCTAAGTTTTGACTACAATAGCTAAATAAAATAAAAATACTTTGTTTCTATATGCACTGTACTCAGCTGTGTCAATGGAACATATTACTTTCACATTCCACAAACACATTGACTTGACAACTTAACAGAAACGTGTACGATATCAGTTTCGGTGCAGTAGATGATGGGGTTTCTAACGGCTAGCATCGTTCTTAACACAGATCATCTAGTTCTGAAGGTGACAGTACAATTTTTTCATCGGTTGATTCCTTATGCATTTATAAAATATTCTTGAACGATAAGCACCGTGAATTCAGAAAGAATCTGAAACATCGCACTCTGCTTCAAAATTACGCGGCTTACAACTCACGATTTTACCACTTTAGTCACTGAACAACTCGCAAGCTCAGCGTCTTGCACGACTCATTTATACGCGCCTTGGCAATGTGGCGCAGAACGACTTGTGATATATAACCGCTTCAATGCATGAGGTGACTCGATTCTCCTTGAACGTATTTTCGTGAAATTGTATTTCGGGATGGGGATTACTAAAATCCGTCGAGAAAACTCATGTTTGGCCGAAATCGAACTAAAACATCGGGCACTTTGCAGAAATACGTAAACACTCAAACCACGGATCTTCCCTCTAGTTTCATCTACAGCTTCGCTACGATCCATGCCACTGGAAACACCTGTCACCATGGTAGCTATTGATAGTAATGGATATTTTCCATATTGTTGGATATGTCCAGGATATTACTACGGACACTAAATACACGACATCATGATATTTAATATGTATCGATTATATCTAGGTACACGATATTTGTGGTATGTATGCGTAGGCGTAACTTGGCCATAACACTTGGACGAAGGCGGCAAAATAGACCATGGTTATTACGATGCCGCTATTCTGCGTCCTGTAAAACGCTGGGTTTTCAATTTTTTTGCCATCACCCAAAAAGTAGTTTAGATAATATTTATAATTTTTTATTCCTCCTCCAAACAAAACAACTATCCTTAGGTATTAAAAATTGAGGGCATTTGTACCCCCTTGCACCCGCCAGGTTAGAACCGTGCATTTATCACGTAAACATCCCTAGAAATTCTGCACAAAATATTGTTCTTAAATCAGCAATTACAACACATTCTGACAGGGTGAAGATTTAAGGTTGGGAAGGATAAATTTAAAAAGTAATGAAAATAGACACATAAAAAAGTTCTGCATAGAAATAATATAAACACCCCTAACTATAGAAGTAAAATTCTTTAACATGTTCATTACTGCGAATAGTAACAGATGTGAACTTCCAGGAACTGTTTAGGACGCAAAAAATTGTACACACCTCAATGTTATGTTAATGTATGCACTTCCTATCTTGTATGTTCCGAGGAAAAGTATTCCTGAAACAAGTTCCAATAAGCCATTATTCAAGGGATTTGTATTGTCATTTCTATGGTTACAAGCTTTCAGTAATTCCACGAATGATAAACACTAGCAACACATCCAATATGCAGACATGTCCTACTCAGCACTATTTCCAGTTTCATGACTCTACAGGCTAAAGACAGAGGCACAAGGAATAGAAAGAACATGGAAAATCCAACATAACCTACCACTTAAACATAACATTTTGTTAGGGGTTTAGAAACATCACCAGATTTATATTTCCATATGCATAACCATATTTTCATATCTAATGAAGATAAAAATCTGCACAAATTGTGTACACTGAATTGCTCACTGATGGAGTAAAATGAATGACATCCAACCATCTGCAGGACTGGAAAACAAAATATTTGCAACATTTGAACAGGAAAGGGAAGCACACAAGTATGTGAGAATTAGGACACATTACAATGTTTTGTAATTTCTCTGAGGTGCAGTATTTGGATGTTTGAATGAATACAACAAATTATAGTTTATTAGCATATTTAAGAAGACAGTCTTCCACACTTCAATATGAAGTTTTACTTTTCTCTGTTGTGACAGCAGGTTCATATTCATACTCAATTTCAACGTGTGGTCTTGTGCTCTTTCGCTTTGTGACTGGTTTCAGGACTTTCGGTTTCTGTTTGTTCATGTCTTTAGATGAAGCGTTTGGTTTCATCTTCGCAGATGTCACATCCTGAAATTTAAATTCATGTGTAATGACTCTAACACATGACATATCCCTAACCTACCTTGTATCAGGATTTACAAAAGGACATATACCTGACTAAATGACATAAGCATATTAATTCCACTCTGTTCTCTATGCCTTTTCCCTATTTTGTACAAGACACAATCTTGCATAAATAAAGTACATGACCTACTAGATGCAACAATAACAATTTATTGATCTTCAGATTAGCTCAACATGTTTCGGGCAATTCTTTGCCTATCCTCAGGAGCACAAGATTGTGATTTACAGCATGCGGTATAATGTCCTGCAAAAATGGATATACAGTAGATAAGGACCAGATGGTGATACCACATGCTGTAAATCACAGTCTTGCGCTCCTGAGGATGGGCAAAGAATTGCCTGAAACATGTTGAGCTAATCTGAAGACCATTAAATTGTTACTGTTGCATCTAGCTGGTCATCTACTTTATTTATGTCAATGATGCACAGTCAAACACACATCAACTAAACAATCTTGCATTCTGTGATCCTTTCAGAAAAAACAAGACTTGTAGAAATAGTCACAAATGTAATGTTCATTACGAATATGAAATAAGATTACTGTACGTGTGAAGTACTGGAACCAATTTCTATGCTTAAAAATACTACATGAATTTTACTTTGTCACTATAGTTCAATGAATTTCAGCTCTTACAGTAGCACTTGGTACTTAAGTTACACTAAATTTTTCAACCCCAAACTTGGACTTGACCTGGCTTTTAATTTTCAGCTGTGGTCCTACACTGCACTACATCCAGATGGATTTTAGGGATTCTTTATGACTAGCTGGACATTATGGTAATGCGAGTTCTCTGGAAAATTGGACCTGGTGTGCCAACATGGGGTAAAAATTAGAGCTAAAAACTTTCTATTTCTGTATCAAACCATATGAAGGGTCAGAAGTGAAATCCAACACAAGGGCATCATGTTATGCAGGATGGTTGAATGTAACGTACTGTTATGGCATCTGAGCTACAGCATGACATATGAGTGAATAAGGGTGTACATTTAAAGGTGCTACAAACAGCTGCAGATATATACACATACCTCAATATCTGAAGTCTCTGACACTTCAAAGTCTTCATCAGCTACAAAAGTCACTTTTCCTTCAGAATCATTTTCCTAGGGGATGAAAATAGAAACAATATGAACACAACACAATACTTCATGATCTGAAGCTTTCACAGTATTGATGATGACTGGAGTCTTCTAGGATGTAATCCCATGTCACAACTGCAGACCAAGCAAGTTGGTACAGCAGAAGTGCTCTGGACTCAAGTCTGAAAAATGCCTAATTAGAATCTAGGCCAGGTTATCCATTAAGCTAAGATTTTTTATGGTTTTCTGCATACTCTGTAAAATTATTCTTAAAACAGATTATAGCAGCCTTCTTCCAAAGCTTTTCCTAAACGTGGGGCAAGTTATCACTCATGATCTCTTCCTGCCTTGTTTTTATAAGCTAACTAGTTGAAAAAGTTCCATTAAATACTCTGACAATTATTCAACATCAGAGTTGTGTGCAGCAACTTCATATTCACCTCATCATCAGTTGCCACTATATCACTGTCATCATCATCATCACTCATCATTACATATTCTGAAACAGTATCTCTTTCCAACTCTTCTTCCACTTCTCTCTCCACTTCCATGTTTCTCTGAAAAATTGAAAACACAACTATAAGTTTACATCACAGGTGTTGTTCAAATAACTATATTCTGGGCACTTACAGCAGGTAGCATGTGTAACCAGCGTTTCCAGCATTTCTGAGGACTGTGCTGCTTCTGTCTTCAGATTACCAACAATGGTTCACTCACCCTCAAGATGGAGGTAGCACAGTCTTCTAAAATGTTGAATAAATGCAGTGTAGAAACCCATGTTTGCAAATATGTCCAGTTTTCATGTTACACTTTTTAAAGCAAAATTTTAAGAAGGGGTTTGAAAAAAAAGAGAAATAGGGAGGGGGGTGGGGGCATTAGGCAACTCCCATGTTCTTCAATATATTTTTTCTTTTGTTTACATGACTATATTTTGAATGTGTCTTGCTTGTCTGGGCCTAGAATTTGTGCTAACAAATGGTTTACAAATGGAGATAACAGAGTGTGTGCATGTCATGGTTATGTCATTAAGATCCTTAGTAAGGATACAGAACTGTTACTGATGTTACTGGATGTTTTCTCACCTCTTCTTCCTCTTCCTCTTCCACTTCTACTACTTCTTCAACCTCTTCTTTCTCTAATGCCTTATCAAATGCTGTTTGAGGGAAGTTGTAGATGTCTCCATACTTGAAACAGAAGTGAATTTAATAATACACATTCTGACAATTGATGAGAAATTGTATTAGTTTTGTGGTAACCAGCACAGGACAATTCCTGACACCCAAGTACTTCACCTAACTACAAAAATTTGAGGAACAAATTTATCACTGCTTCTTTAAGTTCCTTACTGGAAGAATTTAGAGTCAAGAAACTGCAACCAGAAGGAAACAATAATTCACACTGTACAAGAATCATGGTCATGCACATATTATATTTACTCAAAAGTTCCTTCCTTAAATTTGGCAATTAAATATGTGTGGTTGTCATAAATGCAAATTAAAAGGGTTTAACTGGAATTTAATGAGCCAAGCCAAGGCATGTATACCAAAACAGAACAATGAATCCAGTAGCGCAGTAGTTTGTATTAATAATTCATTATGCCTGTAAAGCAGCAGACCATGTGCAGAAGAGGGTTACAAGTGCAAGCTGTACTCCACAATGGCTTATGCATAGTTATGATGCCAACTGTAAAATAATGCTGATAACCACACTGAGAAAACCCAACAACACCCTCTACAAAAATGAAGGTGGTGAGAGTGGCACTGATAGGAAGGGTAGTTGCAATCTTACATGTTTTGTGTATTAATGATGTAAAATTAACAGCAAATATTTTTTAATAGCTGATGTGTTTTATTAGGGACTCATCTTAAGATTAGGTCTACCTCAGATTTGGGTAAATATGGCATGTGAATAAAAATACAATATGTCATCACTCACAAAGAACATTGTAACAACCTGAAGGAGTTCAAGTCAATCCTCTACTATTCTCCTGAAAATAGCTATACGCCCTTATACTGATTAGTGTTTTTTTATTTGTTGTTCCCTTCACTAAATTAACAGACTGTCTTTTCTTTCACATAAAAAGAACCACAAATGTTAACTGCAGATTTATCCAAAAATTGCAAAATTTAAGACAACAAAACAGAGAAACTGAAGAAGTTCCTCACCACTCCTTTCCTTAACCTTTCCACCAGCTGTTTCTCAATGGCAGTGTCCAGTCGAGCAGCAATCAAAGCTTTAGCTTCTCTCCTTCTCTCTCGCACTTCTATCTTGCGTTGAAGAGGCACCAATTTCTTTCTGCAACATACAATGCAATTCAAGGCGAATGCATTAAGTTGTTTGAAATGGAAACAAACAAAATGAACACTGAACACCAAGAAAAAGAATGCCTTCTGTATGTATATATGACCCAAAGAGATTTGCACACTTGTAATTTTTGGATTCTCTATTCATCTCCACCTTAGATGGCACGGAAATGAGGACTAGACTGTGGTGGAAGCAACTGATGTCTTCTTATAATGTCCTTCAAAGAAATAAAATGAATAGACTCAGCTGGTTTTCTGAGCCAAATTTAAAAAACTTGATGTTTTTTTTAGATGTTTGACAGTTTTTATTGGATTGTGTCCATCACCAGTTAAGGCACGTGCATGTAATGTGCAAAAAATTTAGTCAATTTATTAAGCCACTTTAATTCTGAGTAAATGTAACAGGTACTTATCTGGGAAACACTGTAAATGATTTATTAATTATAATGGTATATTAGTATATTTTTCCAAGCATATTCTAAGGCAGCACTGGAAAACAATTCACAGCCTCTTCCTTGACATCCCTTCCATCACAATACAATTGTTAAATAACTGGAAAATGTAGAAGGTTATTCCAAAGATGTTGAAAACACTGCCATCAGTATAATGTACCCTAGGAGATGCCAACAGATATATGAATAAAAATATATGACAACTTAGAAACTGAAATATTAACTGCAACATCAGGTGATTTTAATTAGACATTCTGTGCAATTGTTGATTTATTGTTTGTATTCTTGTGTGTCATGCTGATAATGGTCACAGAAGTGATCAAAACATGTTGGTAAATAATAATAATATATGGCAAGAATATTAACTATAACATCAGGTGGTTTTAATTAGACATTTTGTACAACTGTTTGTATATTGTTTGTATGCTGGTATGACACCCTGATGATGGTTACAAAGTGATTGAAACATGTTGGCAAATAATAATATATGATAAAAATATATAAATAATAATATATGATGATGGTCACAAGCTGACTGAATCATGATGGTAAATAATAATATATAAAAAAAAATTATCACTGTGCATGTGTTGGTTTCTTATGCAAATACAATAATATTATTTTGGGGGGGGGGGGGGGCGAAACAGCCACCATTAGGCCAGGGCACTCAAAATAAAATGCCAAACACACAACACTCACTTCCGTCGCAGTATGAGCTTCCTCATCCTGATCAGATACTGGGTGATCTTTACAAATCTCTGCTTGCATTTTGACTTCATGTAATTTGGCCAATATAACAAGTTTTCATTTATCTGTTGGATTGCTTTCTCAAAGTTTCTTGATAACTTCACTTTCTCCCATGTGTTTTTAGGGAATGCTGCACTGTAAAAGAGATCACATCTCCTTATTTACAATATGACTCAAGGCCGCCACACCACAAAACACTACCTGCAAACCAAACCATACATGTTTTTTTTAGTTTTTCACCGTGCATATTGTCACAATTCATATATATTCAGCAACACATGCACACTTTTTAAATGACACTATAAAACTTTAATTTGTTAAAATAGTTAAAATCTCCGACATGTTTCGGTTTATATTTAAACCATCTTCAGGGAGCTATTAGTTCATGCTAAAGT
>Ga0123352_10000461_pt1 | contig 49343 bp, 41 predicted proteins | sample TergutLab28metaG_FD_89700 | JGI IMG/M metagenome (GOLD analysis project Ga0123352, IMG submission 89700) | Labiotermes labralis P1 segment gut microbial communities from Petit-Saut dam, French Guiana - Lab288 P1 | ecosystem: Host-associated > Arthropoda: Insects > Digestive system > Gut ... | reverse complement strand
TACAAATATAGGTTACTGGAGATACTATGTAGTTGGAGCTAATTTTTAGTATTTTAGTTGAAATATTGTCGTATCCTCGAGAGTTTTTTGATTTGATTGATTTTATGATAGTAGAAATTTCTTGGTAATGAAGACGTGACACTTCGTCAGTTGGTAAATAGTTAGATTTTGAAGTGCATGAAAAATATGTGTTGCTGTTTACCAATCAACACAGCACAATATGCCAGATGAACTGAATCTTCATCTTTGTCACTGTAGGAATTTCACATTTACACAGCAGGAATGAAGACTTAACATGAAGAGGCCTATATGCATGTCTGGATATGTCTTGAGCAAATAGCTTAATATTTGCTGGAGCAAATAAATATTTTCAACAAATGCAGAGGAAAAATGAAATGTACATTTTTTGTCTGTTTTTGAGATGGTGTAATTGATCAGAAGGACTTTGTGTAATAGTGCCTTCTGTTGTCTTGAAAACTTAAGTCTGATTTCCATCTAATATCATGTTGGGATTTCCTTGCTTTTGTGGCTTCCATTTTTACACTGTTCATGTTAGAGGATCAAAAGCCCGCATTTACAAACTTACAGTCTAGGCATATGAACAGACTTGTTATGCTGTACAGTAATTTGCTAGCATATTACAGGTGCAGTGGACTAAACATGGGAGCGTGGTTTAGTATTGACTGCCTGCAATGAGAAGGAAGGCCGTTATTGATTTTGTGTAGGCTGCTGACTGCTACTTCTCAAGGTTGTTTAAATTTTGTAGATTGTAGTCACAGTAAAGCCTGTTATGCTGTAATTTCTGCAGGACATTGAACTAAATATTTTCTTAGCTGTTTATTTTTAAAAATATATTTAGGTCAACTATCTCCTTATGTTTACTCAGAAACACTAATGCAGATACATCAGCCCTGAAACTGTCATTTTATTATTTTTGGTTGTGTATGTTTCTTTCCACTTCAAATCTAGAGGTCTGGGAAATCTGAGAGTATGATCACCGTAGTCTTAATCCTGTGGCCTGCTATTTAATTAAAATGTAGTTGTGCTTAATATGTTGAAGTTGTGGTAGACATTACTGCTTTAAGTGTAGGGTATTTTGAGTGAAGCTCAATTCCTTTCCTGCAAAAGTGCACTGGATGTTAGAGAATATTTTGCAGACTTCCCATAATGTGCAACAATAGCTATAATTGTGCATATTGCAAGTGCCTTTGACATTCTGTCACAGAATACAGTGTGAACAAAGAATAATGCAGCTTTGCCTCCTTTGACCCTGCATGCCTTTATGCCAATTTTGCCTTTTTACCTATACAGGAAATACTGCAGCAAACACACTTTCCTTCCCCAGTTGTAATAATCACAAATATTTTTGTAGAGATTAAAGTGTTCTGAATGTGACTCTTTGTCATTGTATCAGTAGTTCCTGCTGCTTTGATTGGTTATAGTGAGATGTCTTAGACTGCTTGATCCTACTCATGAAGGTAGTACAGTCAATTGAAATGTCTGGAACATCGCACCAAATGACAGCATCACATTCCAGAGGACTTTAATCTTCATCATCACTGCTGTGAGAACCTCATATGTCACATTTTTAGTGCAGTGTAATATATCCTTAATTTATTTCCTCTCAGATCTGGGAGTACAATGACATAAATGACACTGGTTTCGTGGACTGGACGACCATAAACACCAGTTATGTTAGAGCATTACATATGGAGAACTTTAATTGGACTCTGCCACTCTTCATGAATGAGAGTGTGGCGAAAGTGGAGAGTGTTGACTTGAAAGTGGAGGCTTCTTCATACATTCCAACAAATTCAACGGCTGTCAGTGGAAGCATCACATTGGTGGTACATTAATTTAAATATTGTTTGATGATTATCTGTATGACTTTTTTTTTGTGTGTCATTGTTGGTGTGTGTGGCCACATTTAATATACGAAAGCTGATTGAAAAGTTTGAAGACTGATTTTTTTATTCAGAATCAGATGACTCTACAGGCCCTACAATTTTTTCTTTTTCAAAGTAGCGTCCTTCACATTTTTTACAGCATTTTATAAACGATTGAAACACATGAAATAGATTCTTTTGTGACATCCCTTTTAGCACTGCGGCTGTGGCGTTTCTCACTTCGTCATCTGAAGAGAACCTCTTTCTGCACAGTTGTCTTTTCAGTGTTGGGAATGCCCAGAAATCACATGGCGCTAAGTCTGGGCTATATGGAGGATGTTTTAGTGCTGTCCCGCCAATTTCAGTTAGTGCTGCCAATGCCACAGCAGCAATATGTGGCCGGGCATTATCCTGGAGCAAAAATTACTGTTTCTTGAGCAAATCCGGTCTTTTCTTCCTCATAGCTCCACGCAAACAGGTTTTCAGGACATTTGCATAATAGTCGCCGTTCACTGTCTGCCCACGGGGAACCCAGTGCTGTAAGATCATCCCATGCACGTCAAAGAACAGCAGAAGCATGACTTTACCTGCCGAGAGAGATGATCGGAATTTTTTGGGTGGTGGCAAATTTGAGTGTTTCCACACACTTGACTTTGTTTTGATAACGGGTCATAATGATGAATCCATGATTTGTCACACGTCACAATCGAGGTTAAGATATTCGGAATCGTCTCAGACATTTGAACGGTGTTCATGCACACCTGAACTCGTCGTTGCATCTGCTCTTCAGTGAGATTCCTGGGTACCCACCTGGCACACACACAACGCATTTGCAGTATCTCTGTCACAATGTGTTGAGTGCATTTGAAGGAGATGCTCAGTGAAGCTGAAAGTTCACGTAACGTTAGCCTTCGGTCATTTTCCAACAGCTCCGCAGCCTTGGTAATATTGACATCCGTAACTGCAGTGGATGGCCTGCCAGAATGTGCTTTGTTGATCATTCGTGTGTTACTATCTTTGAAGTGCCTCCACCACTGAAATACTGCAGCATGGCTAAGTGTTTCACCACCATATGCTTGCTGTAACATATCAAGTGTTTCATTACAACTCTTCCCAAGTTTAACACAAAATTCAGTCACACACCTCTGCTGTATTTTCACACAGACGTCTTCCTCATCCGCCATGACAAAACATACTAGGTGCTTACACTTGCTGTGACCAAATACTCAAGGCCACAGCTGTCCAACTGCAGGTTCAGACACGTCAATGTATGACTTTCAAAAAACTTAGTACAGCGTTGCCATGTCTAATACTGGGAAAGAGAAATAGAAACATTCTTAAAACTTCTCAATCAGCCCACACACATGGAACAATTTGTGTAATGTAGTTTTATACCAACCACTAGATTGCTGAGGCTACTCCAGAGCCCTGAGTACATGGGATATACTTCAGACAATGGACATTGTCCCTATTAATTTCAGTATCGTAAAGTGTTTGATTGTGGATGAATCAAAGTACACATAGAATGTATATGTTTATGGTATTAAAGAGTGTGTGTCAATTTAATGAAGTTATAAGGACAAATTTACTGTCAGAGGTTTCTGGACACAGTGATCGTTCGTTGAATATGCGGTTTTGCTGTTGCTCTGAAGGCAGTTTGTCTTCCATTGCTGTTGTTTCCATTGTCATCTAGTTATGTGCCATCACTGTACATTCTTCTGAAATCATCCATTTTCCCCGTATGATTTCTTATTTGATTGTGTGAACAATGCAGTTGGCAGAGCTTCATTAAATAAACCCTGGAATAAGCATCAGTAAAGTGACTGGTGGATGGCTTAATGGTTGGAGTTTGTTTTCAGGTAGGGGTAGGATCTCTTCTGTTAGCTGCCACATCAGGACCAGCTGTGGGAGCCATTCATTGCCCTGTCAGATGTTACATGAGAATGTGGTCAAATGGAAGGCATGTGTGAATATATTGATTTTTTGGGTTCCATGGAAGGTGGGGTATGTTTGTCAGGATGGACCCGACCCTTCTGCATGGAATTATATAAGTTTTGTGGCTTAATTTGCAGCTGAGTGCATTTGGTTTCCGCGATCACTCTGGAGAACTGCCTCGCCTCTTGCATTCAGCCAATAGCACTCAGGTGGACCTTGTTCTCGACCAGCTGAACACAAACTCGAGTTTCACAAATTCTCGATTTGCTCTGGAGATTCTGCTTGCAAGCAGTGACACAGATAATGCTACAGCAACCATTGTATCAAGAAAGAGCTTGGATGATGAACACAGCCCCGGTGTTTTCACAGTAAGAGTGTTTTCTATTTTTATAATTGTATCATAATACTGAATTTACATATTTTTGGTCTGTTTTTATGAATAAGTATGTGGTTACCATGGTTTATCTGTTGGCTGATACACCTGTTTGCAATAGAAGTGTGGAAAACCTAGTGTGTTTATTGAATTAGTTCATTGCCACATGAGTTAAACGTCTTTGCCATGGCTGAATCATTTTCATGAAATGCAGTGTTATTCTCCTTGACTTCTGGAAATGTGCTGTATGTTTGTCTGTTCAAGTGCCTTAGGTTCAAGTCCACAGCATTTGAAATGTGGAAATGTATGAAGTAAATATTTTTATTAAAATTATAAGGCTTGTAACTTCTCTCAAGAGTGGGTACTTTTAACAGTATTTTGTAACAATGAACTTATAAACAATTTATAAAACCAGATTTCATTGGACTGTTTTGCATAAAGTTGTCATTACCAACTGTTATTAACTGAGCATTGTGATTGAGTGTTTAGCACTTGTGCATTGTATCTAGGAGAGTCTTCATTTTATCCTTGGCCTTGCGGCTGACTCCTGAGTAGGATTTTTCTTTTGAGTTTCCTCAGTGCCTCTGTAGAAGTGCCTAGATACTGTTTTAGTCAATTGTTGTATCCTGGGGGCTGGAGATAGGATCTTATTGTAGACCGAGCGGAGTATAATTGATGGATCCGTTAGGACATGTAAGGAATGACTTCCAAGTCCACTTGTAGGTTATATTATGATGAAAATACATATTACAAAGTTATGACTGATGAATTCTGAAGTGTACCAGAGGAGAGTTTGCTGGAATGTCTGGTTGTACTCCAAATACATTGGGTTATGTAGAGTATTAGAGAAGTGTCATGTGGTTAATGTACATCATATGGAGGAGTCTTGGATGTGGCCATGTGAAGCTATTGGTTGAAAGATTATCATCTGGATCTTGCTTCCTGTTCCCTGCATCATAAAGATATAATAACTTTACATGTTATTTATCCTTCTTGACATTGACAAGATATCAACAACATCTTGTCTGGATATGGGTCTAATCAGAAGGGTTGACCATATCATGTAATCCCTTCCTTCCGTCTTAATGTAAGACTCCTACAAGACTGGGAGTCACAATGATTTGGAAAATTATGAATGTACGTAAGTTTCAGTGCATGAAGTAAGTCATATTTATGTGTAGAGTGGTCATATATAACACAATGACTGTTTTATAGTTCATTATTCACTTTCATCCTCCCACATGATACTTACAACCTTAGAAATGGACAGTGTCAGATATTCATGTTTTCTTAATTGTAACACTCTTTAGTTGGATGAGCAGTTACTGATGTTTTGAAGGATTGTAGTGCCTCCACATTCATAGTCATGGAGTCTTCTGCACACATTGTCACTTTCCAGAATACTTGAATCTTCAGCAACACTTGTAAGAGTATCAATTCTGGGTCATGGTAGTATTGTTAAATAAGTTAGGACATTAGGCAGAAGCTTTACAGATTAAGTTCCAAGCTTATTCTAACTTCAGAATTGACTGTGTTGTCTCTATTGCTGTATAAAGTGCACTTCTGTGTTAATGCATTCATGATGGATTGTCATTTGTTGTTTTGCTTATTGCTGTGTTCTTTCTTTCATATTTTCAGTTCTTCTCATATGTTAGTGCTTCATTGTTACCTTTCTTTCCACCTTTTCAGAGCACAAAAGGGTGGCCATGTCTTTTGACATTTATTGTGTGAATTTCCCCATTTTCAAATTTTTAACAAATTCACTGATTCTTGTGAAACTCAGTAGGAACATTATGTCATTGGTGACTACTGCAGTACTGTACTTTTGAATTTCCTACAGTTAGTAATGACAACATCATAGATGCAAAAAATTCTAAGGCAGATGTGCCACTAAACTTATTTTGAATGTGGTAACATCTTGGAAAAATTTTGAAGTATTATTAAGGTAGTACTTTGTCAGATGTAAAGTAACACAACAGCTGGGAGAAAAGTTTCTTTATATATATATACTTCCCAGTATACAATCTTACACAACACCATGTATAAGTCAATAAGGCAACAAGTTTCTGTTATTACAGGCTATCATCAGCCCTTTTGTTGTAGGGACCATTCTATAAGAACTTTCGACTGCAATTAGGAAAGAGATCTCTTCCTTTACAAAGTATGTAATAGGAATATTTTAAGAAAATTATTAATAAAAAGTACAAAATATAGTATAGGGGTAATATATAATTTCTTTATAAGAACTGGTTTTAAAAATAGCATTTCTGTAGTGTTTTGTTTGTTGAGCAAGGCATGTGAAATTAGGTATACATATAGATCACACACACATATACACATTGTACATGAATTGTTGTTTGTAGGTAAATAGTCACAATGTAGCATCCAGAGGCTTTTTGCAGCCTGCTGGCCATGAGGTACGTTCCCCAGATGGCAGGAGTGTGCATTGAGGCAATTTTGTTTAGACTAAAAATATTGTAACCCTTGTGTTTTTTGTACATGGCAAGGGCAGGAGAAAGGCTATATGATATACCATGACGTGGACCAGATCGTGATGTGTTTCAGTTCTGGTATCTGTGTTCTCGGGGTCTCTTCGATAACCACAACCCAGCCAACATCTCTGTTGAGTGGTCACTTAGAAAAGCATCGGTTTTCTCCTGCACTCGCCTTCTTACTGTTTATGTTATTTTAATATTCATCATCAGCAACTACAAATATGGTAAAGTTCATTATGAAAGCAATATAGGAGATTGTTATGAGCCTTAACTCTTCAATGACAAACCCCACTCTCCCATGTCAGTCGCCTATACTTGGGGATGGAACCCAGGATCCCCAAGTCTGGGTTACTACATAAAAATTGGTGTCAGTGTGTGTGTGGAGTTTTTGTCATTGACCATCTCCATCCAGCAGTAGCTTCAACTTCATCACATTGCGAGTTTGTTCTGGCTGGCCACCCAAGCAATGCCGCACCACAGCATCTCTCAGGCTTGTTAGGAGTCTGTTGGATCATGAGGCATCGAGGAGCGGATCGTGTGCGCAGCAGACAGAGGCTGTAAAGCACTGGCCACCATTGGGAAGAGTAGTGCACAGCTCCTGTCGTCCTGCCAGCTGGGTTAAGTTGTGCCCCAGCTCCTTTCCTCCTCTGTGTCCAATCTGCGAGATAACCATCCACCAATGGGACCTCCCAAGAAAATTGCTTGGGGTATATGTGCAACCTCCAGGGCTTGGCACGCATCGCTACCTCAAGGGCTGCTGATTGAAGGATGATCGCCAGTTTTTGCTGTTGCTGCAGTCTTCACCTTCAAGGAAGCTGGGCTGGACCTATTCAGCTGTTGTCAACCTTACCGGAGGAAAAGTGTTCCACTCCAAAATTGGCATCCACAGTCGATTGCAGAGGACTTCCCTATGGCCACGGCAGCCTTCATTAATTGCATTATTTACAAGGTAAGCCACGCTCAGGCACTTTTACAATTGACGTGTTCATGGGTATAATCTCATTCAATGCACACAGTGCTTAGACTGGATAGAGGCTGTATAAGCAGTACAATTATTAATGTTAATTGTGTTGTAACTTAATAAAGTGTGTATACAGTTAAAGCCGACTGTAATCGTGACAGCTTGATTCAGCCAGATTCAGGAAACGCAGTGGACTCTTTGTGAGGGAGATATTATAGCATTTTGGATGCTTTGAAGCTCATTAACCAACTCTTTGATGGGGTAAGTGGAAGTTGAAAGAATTTGTTGACAATGTAACAAGAGCTTTTGAACTTGTTGATCCCAACGAACATGATCAGTTGAAAAAATTTGTCAAAATAAAAATCACTAGAGTGACTAGGAGCAAACTTTTAGTTAGGGTCCTTACACTGATGTGGCAAGATGTGAAACAAAATTTTGGAAGAAATTTACGGAGTTAGAAGGACTTTAGATTATTACGCGTGTCGAATGTTCAGCAGCAGACAGGGCGCAAGTGAGAGCATAGCATCATGGAGCAGTAGGATCGACACCATGCAGTCGGAAATGAGGGAAGTGGCATATAGAATATATGAAGATGAGGAAGTAATCCTTGCTATGGGGCTCATTAATCACCTTGCAAAAACATGTTTTGTGCAGAGGTTAAGCGATGAAAGAATTCAGACTATAGTGCGGTCAGAGGGAGGATCTGCTCTGTTATCAACCTGCATAGACGCTGCCCTGGAAGAGGAATCAACAATTTTATCTGCTAGAGAGAGAGAGGGTTCTCAGTACAGAAAGGTTATTGAAACATATTTAAAGGGCCAGTCCCAGTATCAGTACAAGCAAACAATGGATTTAACAGTAGGGAACAAGTGTTGAGAGGGTCTGGTAGAGGACCTGGGTTCATAGCCCAAGTAGTATCAAAAGGCCTTATGCACCCTGGACGTGGGGTTAATGCGAAAGATAGTATAAGTGATAATAGAGGCACAAATAGGTGTGAGTGTACGAGTGCAGGTACGAGAGATTCAGGTAAAAGGATTAGATGTTATGCATGCAGTAATTTTGGCTATGTGCCTGAAGCTTGCACAATGACATATGATTCTGGGTGGAAGAGAATTAGTTTGGGAAATGGACTGAAGGTCACAGAAGCAGCCCCACTGGACCCTGGCAGTAATGGTAGGCTGTGGCTGTACAGAACCAGCCAGCAACCACAGCATTAAATATGGTCACGTTGCAAGTAGATAAGGGAGTGAAGGAGAAATTAAAATTTTTGGTTGATACAGGAGCCCAATTGAGTTGTAAGTAGGAGAGTAGTAAATGTAAGAGGTATATCAAGCTGTACAGAGAGAATGCTTGGTGAAATTTAAATGGGTTGAAGTACTGAGAACTATGAAACAAAGCACATCTTTCATATAGTTGGTGGCAAATTCTGTATGATGGGATACTGGGCCAAGACTTTTTCATAAGTAAGAGGGCTAGGATTGTTTATAAGGTGAGAGAAATTAGAATGGGTAATGTGAGATTGATAGGGTTTTGTCACACAAGCAGGTTAAAGAAATGAGTATAGTGTTGAAAGCTAGTTGTGAAATAGTAGTTAAAGTACCCACAAATTCAGAAGAACTAAAAGCCAGGTTTATTAGTAAAATGGAGCTGTTGCCAGGAATTGTTATGGCTGTTATCCTAACTGTAGTACAAGGAAGAGGATGCCTTACCATCATTTTGAACATGAGTGATGAAGTCAGTGTGTCCTTACCTATAGTGGACCTAGAGGATTGCGAAATTGAAACCAACACAATACAGGTGGATACTTTCGTAACACAAGGAGCAGTAACATGGGAAGATAGGTTACGAGAGTTGCAAAAGAGAATTTGGACCGATCACTTAAACAACCAGGAAAGGAGAGCTATTATGAATATCTGTGAATATTCTAATGATATATTCAAATTGCTGGGCAACAAACTAGCCACGATGACTGCCATTGAACATGCAATACCAACACCTGGGATAGACCCATGTAGAAGGATAGCAAGTAGAAATAACCAGATTCCCAAAGCGTTGAATGGTGAACTGCAAGAAATAATTGATCAAATGTTGTGTGATTATATTATTAGGCATTCCAACAGCCTGTGGAATTGGCCCATTATTTTGGTGAAACAGAAAGAAGATGCATCCAAGAAAGAAAAATGGTGGCTAGTAGTTGATTTTCATCATTTGAATGAGGTAGTGGTAGGCGATCACCTATTTAAAAGTAAATTATTGACTAGGAATTCCAAGCTACGGATGTATAAAACATTAGTGAGACCAGCGGTAACATGTGCCTGTGAAACGTGGGTATTAAAAGAAAACATAAAAACCAAACTAAGGGTATTTGAGAGGAAGGTTCTAAGAAGAATTTATGGACACACTAAAGAAAAGGATGGCACATGGTGGATCAAATCGAATGAAGAACTAAACAGACTGACTGGTAATAAAAACATCATAAACTATATCAAAGCACAAAGATTAGCTTGGTTTGGACATGTACATCGTATGCCAGATAACAGCAGGGTAAAAAAAAGTATATGATTTGTCACCCACACTAACAAGATCGCTAGGAAAACCAAAAAACAGATGGGAGGATGATGTAAAGAGTGACATAACAAGGATGAAAATAACAAATTGGAAGGACTGCATCAGAGACCGGACCAAGTGGAAGTCACTCGTTGAGAAGGTCAAAACTTCCCTGAAGTTTTAGCGCCTCCAGAAGAAGAAGAACAAGTGGTAGGCGATTCTTACTCCCAACCCCCAAATTCGGATATTTTAGGTGCCCTGGGAAAAGCACGATATTATACTACTGTTGATTTAGCTAGCGGGTTTCATCAGGTTCTGTTACAAGAAGGAGATCATCAAAAAACATCTTTTTTGACACTGGGAGGCCATTTTGAGTTCTGCAGTATGCCAATGGGTATATGTTCAGCACCAGCCATATTTCAGCGACTGATGAATACTGTTTTAAGTGAACTGGTAGACACCAAGGCATTCATTTATGTAGATCATATTTTAATTTGGGGCGCAACGTTAGAGGAACATAAAGATTGAGAGAGGTGTTGACTGCTTACGGGTCCAGTCACTTAAGCTTGAACCTGACAAGTGTGAGCCACTTCAATACCCCAACTTTAAAAAGGGACTTATTGTCACTTGCGATGCTGATTCAACTGGGATAGGAAGCGTTTTAAGCTAGGGTCCACGTGGTCATGATCTGCCCATTGCTTATGCTATTCGAGTGCTGACAAAGGCAGAAAGGAGTTATTCTACAGTAGAAAGGGAGTTGACAGCAATTGTTTTGGTTTGCAAGCAATTTAGGCAGTACATATGGGGGTGGAATTTTACGATTGTAATGACCACAAACTGCTAACATGGATTTTTAAAATGATTGACCCCAGTTCTTGGAAAATGATGTTGAAATTGAAACTTCAAGAATTTAACTACACCATTGTATACAAAAAGGGAAAGAAAATTGGATCAGTGGTGGACTGAGTAGGATGTTTTCAGAAACAGAGCCGGAAGGAGCAATTGTTAATGCCTTACCGGAGGAAGCTGAGAAAGTAGGTATGATACCTGATGGTGAAGAATCAGGAGATACTGAAGGGAAACGTAGAGGGGAAGACGAGTCAGAGACAGCGTGCACAGACTTAAGTGATAAGGAAAAGTTGGAAATTTTGAAGGAAATTCATGATTCCCCTATTGATGGGCATGCAGGCATAGATCGAATGTAGAGATAATTGAAACAGTACATAAATTGGCAGGGTATGAAAAGTGATTTGGAAAAGTATATTAGGAAGTGTAAAAAATGTCAGAAGAATACAATGACACAATGTCATACTAGGATGCTGCTCATGATAACTGACATGTCATCCATTGCATTGGAGATGTGTAGTATTGACATAATAGGGTAATTTTGTCCCAGTAGTTCACAACATTGTTACATACTGACAGTACAAGTTGATTTATCAAAATTTCTGAGAACAGTGCTGTTGGAGGATCAAACTGCAGAGCAAGTGGCAAAAGCATTTGTGGACCACATTTTGGTTATATATAGGATACCACAAGTTATTTTATGCAGTTGTGGGAGCCAGTTTTTGAGTGAAACTTTGAAGAGTATGTGCAAATTATTAGGTATTTAACACATTTATTCTACCAGTTTTTGGCCTCAGTCAAATGGTTCAAACGAGCATTCGCACAAAGGCGTAATCGAGTACCTTAGGAACTGCTGCCGATTTGAGTAATTGGGATCAGTGGGTGAAATATGCAGTATTTGTTCACAATATGACACCACATTCTGCAACCAGCCATATGCCTTTCCTGTTGTTGTTTGGGGAGCTGCCTAACCTACCAGGTGTTTTACAGAGACATCCTTCAGTTGCCGTCTATGCTTATGACACATGTATAAAGGAACTGGAAGCTATGTTGCAAAGCAGCTACATGATGGCACGTAAACATTTGGAAACGTCAAAAGTTGATAATGAATGCCAGTATGACCGCTATATACATGTACCTAGGTTTGAAATAGGCAACAGGTTTTGGTGAGAGATGAAAGTGTTCGCAGGGGAAGATCCAAGAAACTAGAAGCACCACACATTGGGCCATATGAAATCATAGGATTTGAAGAACTGAACTTACTAGTAGGAACAAAGCAGTCCAAGGTACTTCAGGTTCACGTAAACTGAGATAAGCTATTTTTTGCTTGATTACAGTTGTGGACAATATTCATGTGGTCACTACTATGTGTAGTAACCATGGGCTGGGGTAGGTACTTTAGAATTGAACCAGTGCCGATATCACCTGGCCTGTATTACCAGCATGAGGGCACAGCTAGATTGTACACCAGTGAGTGGAAAGTAGTCACCTTTCTTAGTCTGCAACAGGCTAGTAATAATGTTGATACAAAGGAAAATACATAGACTTCACTGTAGCGTTTTGTATAAAGCATAGTAACTTGTGGCAGCCAAATCCAATGGCTTGTAAGATTGTGCTTGATAAATTTAAAAGGGAATATGAGAACATGCAGGAAATGATAAGGTTAGTTTTGCAGCTTACCAGGACAGAATGGGGTTGATTGATTGGCATTTGGGTTCGGGACCTCACGGTACTGATGTACCTAGGCCTTATTTAACAGGCCCTCTGTGCCCCATATCAGTTCATGGGACCCTTGCTATTTAGCTGAAGTTCCAGATGGTCCCCAGACTTATACTCTTGATGTCCTCTGGCTCAAGAAGAGGGAGCCCATATACACGTGTCTGAGTGAAGCCAAAGCTTCACACTCACAAAGAATGTGGGCTGAGGTTTCTTCCTGTGCTCCACACGTCCTACACAGTGGACTGTCTGACGGCCCTAGTAGGTAAAGATGTCTCCTCAGGGTGTTATGTCCAGTGAGAAGGCCAGTTACAGCCCTGCATTGAGTCCTGTTAAAGGACAGAAACCTAGCCTTGGCACCCAGACAAGGTCCCAAGATTAGTTCTCAAGCCTGTCTTTGGGTGTCATCAAGACCTCACCATCGTACCCAATGCTGGTTAACCAACCAATGTCGAATCCTTCCTTGTATATCCTGTCTAGAGACTCTCAGGGCTGCCTCAGGTACAAGAAACTCTAGAACAGAGCCGTCTCTTGTGAGCTCATTGGCGATCTCATTACCTCATACTCCAGCTTGCCCAGGGACCCAGTACAGCCCCACCACATACCAGGTATAGATATCATTCAATGCCCTTTGGCATTGCTGGACCAATGGAGAAGTTCTGATGGCCTGGAGAGCTTTCAAAGCTGTTTGACTCTCAGAGCAGATACTCGTGTATTTCTCTGGTCTATTCTGAAATTGAATTTCATAAACACACATAAAGCTAGCATATATCTCAGCCTCAAAGACTGTACATATCTTCCTAAAGGAAAGCTGAGCCTTCTTCCAACAGAGTGCCCATAGACACCAGCCCCCCCCCCCCCTTCATCTTGGACCCATCTGTAAACCATACGAGCCCCTTGACGACAGGAGGAATACCAGTTCCTTTGGTCCATAATAACTCTATATTTGGGTTCAAAATTAAATGCTGGCCTCATAACATCCACCCCCATATTAAATATGGGATCTGACTGCTGAAGCCACATCAAAATACTACTAATGTCCTTGATTGGGATGTAGGTAAGACCGACCTTCCAGACTCCAGAGACGATGCGCAGCTGACCTCTCCTCACTCTTTACCACTAGATCCAGTGGGGGAGGGGGGGGGGTAAATAAGTGCTTTCACAGCATTGGTGGGAGTAGTGCGCATTGCTCCTGTTATCCCTAAGCATGTTAATCTCCAGATTCTGCTTAGTTTTTTCTTGGCAATGCCCGTCTGATAACCAGGCCACCATACCAAGGATGCAAAAGTGACGGATGGCCTAATGATAGAGAAGTACAGCCAATGAACCACCCTGGGTTTCAGGCCCCACGTCACATCATAGGCCTTCCTACAGGCCCAGAACAGATTGTGAGCCTTCCTCACCTTAACATCCACATGCTTCCTCCAGGTCAGCCGTGATTCCAGGATTACTCAAAGATACTTGACTGACATAGAGCAGTGTAAGGTCGTCCCAAAGAAACGTGGTTCAAAGAACCCTGGGAGTTTCCTTCTTCTTGTGAATGCAGCAAGCCCAGTTTTGGCGGGATAACTGACAGACCAAGCCCATCACACCACATTTCTATGATATAGAGGGCCCATTGTACGAGCCCTGATACCGTATTTGGGAAATTTTCCCATCATTAGAAAACATATGTCATCCACATATCCTTGAGTATATACACCTCCCTCACTGAGCCTTGCTAACAATTCATTAACAACAAGTCACCATAGGAGAGGTGACAAGACACCTTCCTGTGGGCAGCTGACCCTTCAAGGTGGCTCTAATCCACCATACGATGGTGTACTTAACTCCATGTTTAGCAGGTGCAGCACACATTGTGTCATAAGAGGTGTTATTAAACGCCCCTTCTATATCAAGAAAAACACCTAAGACTATCTCCTACTGGTCAAGAGCCTTTTCTACCCGAACCACGAGCTGACGAAGGACTGTTTCCACAGACTTCCCAGTCTGGTATGCATGTTGGTTGGGATGTAGTGGCTTGAGCGCCAGAATTTCATCCCTTAAAAATCTATCCACCAGTCTCTCCATGGTCTTAAATAAGAACAATGTGAGACTGATAGGTCTGAAGTCCCTAGGTCCGCTATAGGAATTCCTACCGGGCTTAGGTATGAACACTACCTTAACCTGGCGCCATATGGCTGGCACATATCCAGTCGTCAGACAGGCACAAAAAATCTTGACCAGGTAAGGGATAAGGACTTCCCATCCCTCTTGCAACAGAGCCGAGAATATCTCATCCATACCTGGACTTTTGTTTGGAGCGAATGAGTCAATCACCCATACCACTCTCCAGTAAGTAACAATCCTTGTAGCCACCCACCAGTCCAAATGTTTGGTGTGGCGGGCAGTGGCAGGTACCAGTTCTCTCTCTATAACCACTGAGTTGGGGAAGTGAGTAGCAAGCAAGAGATCCAAGGTTTCCCCTTTGGATTGTGTATGCCCTCCAGCAGGAGCCACCAGAGATCCCAGCCTGATCTTAGGGTCCCTAGATAGAGCCCTGTGTAACCTAGCCAACCTGGGTAGGTCAGTAACGGAACTGCAGAAAGTCCTGCAGGTCTCTTTGAAAGCCTTTCATACCTCTTTTCTATATCCCTGCTGAGACTCTGTAGAGTTCCCAATTATGTGGATTGCTATTTGCTCGGCGCTTGCTAAGGAGCCATCTCACCCCTCCTCTGAGGGACTGTAACTCTGATGTCCACCTCAGAGGTTATCTACCTGTTTTAGCATAACTGAGAGGACAGTTATCCTCATAGGCTGAGATAAGGGCCTGCTGAACCCAATGAACTGCAAGCCCTAATCCAGCCTCATCTTTCATGTTCACCTTGGGGCCCCTCTCCAGTCTATCCGTCAAGCCCTCTTGAAAGGAGCCCCACAGAATGGGGTACATGCAGACAGAAAAGGGGTATTTTCAGTCTAGTAGGTCATGTAGCACACTTGCTTTTTGAAATGTTGGATTCTGACATTGAAGCAATTTACAATCAAAAATTTCTCAGTTGGAGGAGGAGCAGTATGATTGGCTTAAGTTGATTCATTAACAGACCATGGTTTCCGGTCAACACTGAAATCCGTAAACCAGACCCTACATGATGTGTCAACTAATGAATTGACCTTAACAAGGGAGTTACACAAAATTCTGAAGTTTATTAATGTTGGAAACAAGAAAATTGAGAATAGGTATGCACGTACTGCTTTATTATTGACACTGAATGGCAATGCTACAAGAATACACCAGGCTATAGAATAAGTTACAGATGTATATAACACAGTAATTCAAGTGTGCTTACGTTGGAGGAATGGGATTATACATCCGCATATATTACTACCAAGTCGTCTGATTCAAATCCTGAAAATAAGTCAGGACAGCTTCCTACGCGACCTGGAGTTTCCAGTTGTACTGAGCGAGGCTTATGCTTATATATTATTTGATAGTGTTAGTGTAGATGTGTATTTAGTAGAAAATAATCTAGTGTATACAGCTCAGGTCCCATTGGTTATGCATTCTGTGTTCAGTATGTTCTGAGTAATACCATTTCCCATACAAGTGAAAGGCACTGAAGGGAGATTTACCCTTACACAACCAGAGAAGGAATTTATTGTGACTGATGGTATTAAAGGTTTTTATGCAAAATTAGCACAAGCAGATATACAGCTGTGTAAAAGGATACAAGTCAAGGAACTGATTTGTAAGGAAGATTTTTCACTGTTTTCTAGCCATTCAAGTACAGATTATGAGGTCCTAATGTTACAGTCTATACAGTTGATACCTCAGAGTTGCACTCAAAGGATTGTAGATTTAAAGGAAACACTCTGGATACCCCTAAGAGACAGTGCATGGATTTATGTGGCACCAGTGCCAGAAAGTTTAACGGTGTTATGTATGGGACAGAAACCCACAGATATAGAAATTATAGGCAGTGGTGTATTGATATTTTTGTCTACTTGCACAAGTTATGGGAACACAGTTAAAATTAGGTCCCTTACTGTCCACTCTGTCAATAATACAAACAAAGGTATTAACAAACCATTGAATCTGACACACGACTGCTGTGAGATGACTATTGATGCACTTCCTTTAGGTGAAATACAATTAGAAACTCCAATAAAGAGCATCCTGACCCATGATGGGGATTTGCACTTAGCAAACCATAAAGTTGAAAATGTTCTGAAACTTGCTGATGAACAGGAATGGAAGGGTAAGCATACAGCACAAAAAAATATGTCATTGTTATCTATGATTGGGACCATGGTTTTTGTAGTGCTTTTTAGCTTGTGTTGTTCTTGCTGCTTTTGCCATTGCTGTAGGAACTGTTGGCTACAGATTATGAGGTGGTGGTATTTAAATGATAATATGTGTATAACAATAGTATTTAGGCCTAAAATTGTGAATAGCATAAGTGCCTCTAATGATGACGGGCACAGAAGAGGATTGACCTTCAGCTTGAAGAGCAGAGCCCATGTAGAACAAGACAGCCAAGGTGAGCCAACAGAACTTGGACATTCCTGGCCTTATAGTAAGCCTACACCACTAGGTAAGAAATAAGCAGTAAGTCATGTAGACTGGCCAATAAATCCCCCTGTTGGCCAATCTCCATAGAGAAGGAGGTGTAACATCCAGGGGCTCTTTGCAGCCCACTGGACGTGAGGTGCATCCCCCAGAAGGCAGGAGTGCGCATTCAGGTACATTTGTTTAGAATGGCAATATCGTAACCTTTGCGTATTTTTGTAAAAGGCGAGGGCAGGAGAAAGGCTATATGATATACGATGACGTGGGGCAGACCTTGTTGTATGTCAGTACTGGCATCTGCTGGCTTGGGGGACTCTTTCGATAACCACGACCCAGCCAACATCTCTGTTGAGTGGTCACTTAGAAAAGCATCGGTTTTCTCCTGCACTCGCCTTCTTACTGTTTATGTTATTGTAATATTTATCAACAGCTACAAGTATATTAAATTTCATCATCAAAGCAATATAGGAGAGAGTTGTGAGCTTTAACTCTTCTACGACATAGCCCACTCTCCTGTGTCAGTCGCATGTACTCAGGGACAGAACCCAGGATCCCTGAGTCTGAGTCACTACAACAAACATGATGGTGGTGGTGGTGGTGGTGGTGATGATTATGTGGAAGTTGGAGATTACATTGAACAAATTTAACTGTACACAGAATCTGTCCTTATGGAATAAGTTCTTCACAGAAATAAAGTAAGACCATGATAATCTTTGAAGTGTTGCAGGTCATGATGTTGTGTTGCTTCCTTGTGTTCATCTGCAGGGTCACGCAGTGTTCTTGAACTGCTTGACCCTGAAAATGAAGGAACTGGGATCCTTTGAAGTGGAAAACCACTCATTCAACAGTATCACATCCCAGCATCCTTAAATATTGTTGAAAATAATGTTATCACAAACTCGCTTCTTGATTGTTGTGGCAGTGATGATAGATCTGTTGGGATGGAAATGTATACACCAGGAAAGTTTGATTTCTGTTCAAACATCCTTCTTGTATGCACCTATAATACAAGAATTGCAAATTATTTTCCATCTATGGCGCTACAGCCTTTTCTGGGCCCTGGACTTCCTCAGAAGATGCCTCTTTACTTCCCTATCTTCTGCTTGTATCTTCCATCCTCCTAGGATCTGTGATGTGTCTCTCCAGGTGATGTCCTCCCATCTTGTTCTTGGTTTTCCCACTAGTCTTAAGTTTCCCATCAAGAACCTTCTTTGGGATCCTTTCATCGTCCATTCTCATAATATAATCTTCTAATTTTAATATCATCTATGATATTTAGATCTTTGTATAAATTATAAATTTGTCACTGTATCATCCAGGACACTAGTGTCCTTTGTCATGTAATGGGCCATAAATTCTTCTTAATATGAGGGCAATTCCAAAATCAACCTCTGATTGGCTGGTTAAAAAAATACAAAATAATTACTTACTTACTTACTTACTCCGTGGTGCAGAGTCCTTCTTGAGAAGCTAACTGGCTTGCAGTTAGTCAAGAAATTCCCCGCATTTCACGGAACCCGAAGGTTCATTACTGCACTCACAAGCATCCGCCACCTGTCTGTATCCTGGGCCAGCCCAATCCAGTCCATATACCCACATTCCACCTCCTGGAGATCAATCTTAATATTACCCACCCATCTACGCCTAGGTCTCCCCAGTGGTCTCCTTCCCTCCGGTTTCCCCAGCAAGACCCTATACACCCCCCTCTCCTCACCCATACATGCTACATGCCCAGCCCATCTCATTCTTCTCGATTTTATCACCCACACAATATTGGGTGAGGAGTAAAAATCATTTAGCTCCTCATTATGCAATCTCCTCCATTCCCCCATTACCTCGTCCCTCCTAGGTCCAAATATTCTCCTTAACACCATGTTCTCAAATACCCTCAGCTTCCTTTCCACCCGCAATGTCAACGACCAAGTTTCACACCCATACAAAACAACAGGCAAAACAAAATACAGAACAAAATGTTATTATATGAAACAGTTACATACATAACTGCATTACTTCTCCACATAGTTGCCATCCACATTTAGGCACTTGTTGTACCGTGACACTAGTTTGTGTAGTTACTCATCAAAGGATGGTGTCGCCAAGTTATGCAGCCAGTAGCTGACTCCATCCATGAGCTCTTCATTGGTGTGGAAGTGCTGGGTAGCCAACCAGACTTCATCTTGGTGAAGAGATGGTAACCACTTGGTGCCAGGTCCGGACTGTAAGGAGGGTGGTCGAAAATATCCCAGTTGAAGTGCTTGATTAAAGCATTTGTGCGAGCCGTGGTGTGGGGCCACACTTTGTGGAGGAAAACATCGCCTTTAGTGAGCATCCTGCACCATTTTTTTGGATTAGCCTTTGAAGCTTATTTAGCATTTCACAATAAACCTCTGATGTTATTGTGGTCCCTGGTGCCATGAATTCTGTCAACAGAATTCCCTTACGGTCCCAGAATACGTACCTTACAGCTGGCGGGAGTGGCGATGATAGTGTTCATGTGTCATCAGTAATTACTCCTACACTACGCAGCAAAAATGTATGAGGGTAGGTGTTCAGTGATAACAAACATTACTTGTTAATACTGAGCGTGTGCTTTGGTGCTATGACAACGTGTTTCTTTTTACCAACCAATCGGAGGTTGCTTCTGGAATTGCCCGTGTATTTTTGTTTCAATTGTACATAGCCTTAGTGCTATCAATTGTGTTAAGGTCCAGGTTACTCTTCCCTAACACAGTACTGGCTTGGTTAATGTTTCATATAATCTTATTTTATTATTTCTTTGAATTTGTTTAGATCTAAATGTAGTTTGCAGAGAGGAATAGGCTTTATTGCAACTAGATTCTAGTTTTGATTTGCATGATACAAATAATGTTTGATTAATAAAAAGTTCTGTTTACACCTAAACCATTGTATTTGTTCCTTCTTAGCTGGTGGATCTTCAGACTCCAATAACTGAATCAGGAAAGGGTGGATATTTGCAGTGGAGACCAGTGGCTTATGTTGCCAAGGAAAGGGATCTTTCAAATTCCACAGAAACAAGGACGCATGGAGTGAGGAATGTTTCAGATCATACAGCACATCTTAAAAATACACTTCTGTATGCCTACTATAGCTGTAATTTGGATAACCTTCTTGTGCAGTCTACTACAGTATCATTTGGTCTTAAGGAAGATGGCTTTTACAAGAAAACAAATTATACTTCTTGGTAGGTAATGGTCATTGAATGCTCAGTTACTCTTACAACTGGATGTTTTATATTGGTGTAGATACAGAAGACTATTGCGTAGTTACTTCTCTGAGATTGGGACTGGTGCTGTGTGGTTAACACATTCCATATTTATGGTTTTCCCTTAGCGTAATTGTTGTCAGCTGCTGAGATGTTAGCATGTTTATTGTTATTAATGCTGAACACCACTACTGGAGCCTGAGACACATGAAGTCACAGCTAGAAACTGAAATGTATGTCTTCTAAACACAAAGTAATAGTATAAGAGGGAGCATATGTCATAATGACGATGATAGGTGGGACATGGGGCATTAATGGGAGAAAGAATAAAATACATACAGAAGTGTGATTATATATACACGAGGGAGGAAGCTTTAATATAGGTGTAGGTAGGGGGACAATTTTTTTTTTTGGTGAAGTTGTGGAATTAATCATTGGGCTCATGATAGGCTTGAATGACATGCCTTTGTGAACATGGTAATTAACCTTCTTGTTTTATAAAAATTGATTTCCTTCAACAACTGAATAACTTCACTCCTAAAGGAATACTTTCCATCCTGAAGCTAGTTACAGTAGGTGCCATTTTGTAATTGCGGGAACTGCAGCAAGTTTTGCAGATTTGAAATATGTGTTTGATTTTTATTTGTGTTATATTTGAAAGTTTGCTTAGCCATGTGATCCACCAGACTGAGTTATTATGTAAATGTTTGTTATTGATTGTGTAACTGTAGCAGTAAGGCATGAGTAATGTCACAAGTTAGAAGAGTTGTGCCAGTATCCATCTGCTGACATAGTAGCTGCAATTGTGTGACTCAGGTAGGAAGATAGTAAGGTGTATGAGACTTGTGTTGATGGTTGTCATGCAAAATGATGGGGACTTCGTGGATGTAATTCTGCTATACCTTATTCATCCTATTCTCTTACCAAATATTGTGTAATATTAATTGCCTTATTACTCTACTATGACATTGCAACATTACAGGACATTCATGATGGGTTATGGGACACCCCCTGATGAAGACTTCTCACTGCTTGTAATTTTTGTCATCAGCATCGGTCTAGGCTTGCCTGCATTGCTGATTGTCATCAGTGGAATAGTCATGGCTGTTAGAAGGATCTCTCAGAAGAAGGATGACCTGTTCCTAAACAGATAATTAACTACTATTATATTTAGTTGTTTCATCTTGCCATTCATTTTGTATTGTGTTTTGGTGGGCTCATGGTTAATCATTCCAGGAATCATTTATAACATCTCAGACTGATTTTCATTATTTTTTTATATGTAGTTGTAGCACATGCAACATGAATTGATTGTGTGTATGATGAAAAGGAGGTGAAGGATGGGAAAGGTAAGATATTTTTTGATGCAATAACATATGCTTGCTAATTGAGTGAACATATATATCATCTATGTAGATGAACGGATTATGAAAAAGAGAAATGTCACTCTTTATTGGGAGTGTTTCCTGCTTTTCATCTGAAAACTGGAGACACACAGTGTTTTTTTGATATAATGAGAAAGATTTTTTTTTTCATATGTGGGAAGTGGAGGTGTGAGTCAAGTTTTGAAAGAATAAATTTTGCTTTTTTAAAATATGCTGTCTATAAAGGGCATATAATTGGTATAAAGAAAGGCAGTAGGAACCACTCTGGAATAGGTACCAAGTATGACAAAATGTCTTGCTTACACCTGTCAGGGTTCAGATTGGTCTTACTAAGTGAATTAGTCCAGGGAATCATGAGTTGATTAATTATCAATTCCCTCACCACATGTAAAAAGGTTTTTAATTTTAATTGTATTTTTCATGTTTCATTTTAAAAGGTCTGTTAATTCTGCAGGAGATCAGCATCGATGATGCCATACCCATATATTGCAGAATTTAATTAGGGGACTCAGTTTGTGGAAATATATAAGAACTTATTTTTTGTTGTAATAAAAATGAATGAAGAAATGTTTGCAAAATGTCCAGTTAATTGTAGGGACCAATACACCATGTAATAATATTTTATCCCCCCAGCTGATTTACTTACCATCTTGTCTTACAAGAAATAATGGTGGAATTGTCAGAATTCTGCGAATATTGGCACCAGTCGTACATGGGTGAATGTATTTTATTGCAGGTAGGCAGTTATTACTTGATGCAAAATGTCAATAGCACTGGACTTTCCTTACATTCACATCTAATTTCGAAACATTTTGAGACCTACAAAAATAGCACATAAATCATTTGAATGTAGGATTTTTTGTGTTGTGAAGTCATTTGTAACACTATTAGTGATAGAACTGGCTCTTCACAGAGAGGTCAGTGTGGTAATAAACACAGTATTTTGTTATAAGCAAATTGTGTATGCAGAGTGAATTATATGGAGTGGAGTAGCGAGAGAGTGGAAGTTACATATCACTGATTGTGCTGGTGATTGAAGACTGAATATTTAAATACTTAAACTATGTTATAATCTGTAACAATGCAAATAGTTTCAACTGGAAAAGCTGTGATGAATTTTCTGTATACTTTTAGTGCCTCTGGTGATGATGATGTTGCAGTATTATTTATGACTTCATAACTGCTAAAATTATTATCATGTGTACTGGCTGACCTTAGTCTGGCAGTAGAGACATATTTTCTTCCGTTAACCAGGGATGTTCAGTGAATGTCATGTAGGAAGTGAGGGAACTGGGAACAGATGATTTGGTATGGTGGCTGGGCACTGGGTTGTACTTGAGGAAATGGGGTGTTCAATTACCATCTGGGACCAGAGATTTTTGACATCCCCAAAGCACCCAGACTGGCAGTCGCCCAACACCCTCCCACCCAGTTTCTCTGTCCCTGTATGGTTGGTACCAAGGGCTTTTCCATGTGGTAAAATGCTTTAAGAGCGGAGCTGACCATTCACTTTTGTTTAGTGCTGAGGTTACAAATGGGTGGAGAGGTACTTCCACTCTTCACATGTACATTTATAGTGTGCATAGGGACAGCTTTACCATATAAGAAATATGTGTACCAATGGAAAGGTCAGACTTTCTTCTTCAAATCAATATGTTACTGGATCAACCCTGTTGGACACATGTATAATATCAAAGTTTATTATTCACCAACTAATGCACAAGTGATTGTCTGAAAAAACAATATTAAAATTTACATTAAAATAGCTTCAACATGTTTCGGTACAGTCACACCATCTTCAGGGAGTGCATTATTTGTGCTTGCTAAAGTTACGCTTGTTAAAATAGCCAATTATTGTACATCGGTGTGTGATTAATTTGTTGGTGATGTGGCTGCATATATTAGTAGGTCTGTAATGAATAACAGTGTGTCAGGTACTGTAATAATAGAATTTTCCAAAACAAAATTAATTGTATCGAAATTGGCTGGACTTACCCTTGTTGGTGTGTGTATGTTGCGTTGTTTGGAAGTAGGCTGAGTCAGGGAATGCGTAGCTGGTTATGTGACATGTTGAGCCAGCTCATATAGAGGATTTATGTCATTGACCTTCTGCTCTTTGATCAATATGTTACATTGGTAAAAGGCTTGCATGTAGAGAGCTTCCCAACAATTCATTTTTGTTCCCTTATTGCATGATTTCAATAATTCCAGGGTTTCTTCTGCAGTGCCATATTCATGTATATTGTTTAACGTGTGTCATACATGCGCTGCAATCGGGTTATTCTTATGTATTGTGTGTGTGTTCTTTATGTCTTGTTACTATTGATCAGCTTGATTGTCCTGCATATGCATTGTTGGTGTTACACTTGAGTTTGTATATCCCGCTGGAATTTGTGCTGGTCGTAACTGTATTGTCAGTACGTTGTTGATGTATAGTGTTTGTGGCATGTATGGCTATATTTAATTTGATGTGTTTGGAAAGAATAGTTATTTTTCATATTAATGGATTTTGATACGAGAATGTTTTCCATTTTTTGGTTTGTTGTGTTGTTGTAGTTGGGGGTTTTTGTTTTTTGGCTGTCAGTTTCTTCTTCAGGTTGTGAATGATTTGCAGTGGAAATCCATTGTTTTGGGCTATTGCAAGTATGATCTTCCATTCTTGTTGTTTAGCTTGTTTTGTGATTGGTAGTGTTAACATTCTGTTTATGTAAAAATTAAATGCTGCAAGTTTGTGTTTGAGGATGTGTTTAATTGCATCGTAACATCAGTATGTGTAGGCTTCCTATAGATTCCAGTATCATTGCTGTTGGTGTTTCTGTGAATGGAAAGATAAAGGTAGTTTATGGTATTGTTTTCTTCTTCCGATAGTTTGAATTCCAAATGCTTGTCTGTGTTATTCATGTGGTTCATAATTGTCTTTCCATCAGTTTTGTTTTGGTCAAATATGATCAAAATGTTATCTACATATCTCTTGTTGTATATTATTTCTTTGCTTTCCAATCATTGTTTTATATATATTTCTTCAAGAAATCGAAGGTAAATCTCTGCTATGATGCTTGAAATGGGAGATCCCATGGCAATACCTTTTTCTGGTTGGAAAAATTGGTTATTGTACTGAAAATAGTTTTGCTTTAGGATTACTTTAAGAAGGTATAAGGTTTACTCTCTTATCATATTAACATTGTTATGTTTATTTAACAAAAATTTAGTGATGTGAGGGTTGTTTTGTATTGGTAAATTAACATATAAATCTTTTATGTCTAAGGTAATCATAACATACTCATTTGTTCTTCAGCGAATTTTGTGTTGGTTAAGTTTCCTAGTCATGAGTGAAATGTGCATGTGTTTTGTCGTTATAGGTGACGTGTATGTCTTATTAATGTATCTAGTTTTTTGTTGAGTTTCTGATATAGGGTGTCCATAATATCATCTAATCGTGAATTGATTGAATTTTGGATATGCTGCCACTACCATTACAATAATGTGCTCATTGTAGATGTATACGATATAATTGTTGATTGAGGTTCTGTTTTTGCAGTAAAGGAATTTGATTTCGTGATTTATCCTATATTTGATCGCATTTGTTGTGGTCTTCTTGTCTTGTGACTTTTTGCCATTGATTTTGATGCTGATATAGTTTGGTTTCAGATGTTGAATTTTACGCACTTTATTAAACCATGTTGTGATATTTGTTTTTACTAACTTTAATTTAGCTACAAGAACACTAGAGTTACTAAAAACAAATCAATAGCAACAAGACATAAAGAACACACACACAATACATAAGAACTAATAACCCGATTGTAGCGTGTGTATTACACACACTAAACAATAGACATGAATACAGCACTGCAGAAGAAACCCTGCAATTATTGAAATCATGCAATAAGGGAACAAAAATGAATTGTTGGGAAGCTCTCTACATGCAAGCCTTTTACCACTGTAACGTACTGATCGAAGCACAGAAGGTCAGTGATATAAATCCTCTATATGAGCTGGCTCAACACGTCACATAACCAGCTATGCATTCGCTGACTCAGTCTACTTCCGGACAGTGCAACATTCACACACCAACAAGGGTAAATCCAGCCAATTTTGATACGATTCATTTTGTTTTGGAAAGTCCTATTATTACAGTACTTGACACGACACACTGTTATTCATTACAGACCTACTAATATATGCAGCCACATCACCAATGAATTAATCACACACCGTTGTACCTTAACTGACCATTTTAATAAGTGTAACTTCAGCAAGCACAAATAATGCACTCCCTGAAGATGTTGTGACTGCACCGAAACATGTTGGAGCTATTTTAATGTAAATTTTAATATTGTTTTTTCAGACAATCACTTGTGCAGTCGTTGGTGAATAAAAAACTTTAATAATATCACGATGCACAGTACAAATGTAAAAAAAAATGTATACTACTCTAATTACATAACATAATAAGGGAATTACCCTGTAATTCATCATCTTTAAAATATGATGGTCACCTTATGAACATACACACCATTAAAATAGTCTTTATAGTTTGAGATTTGAGGTTATGAAAGTGGTGTTGCTGAAGATTCAAGTTTTCTGTTATATGACACTTTGCTGGGCAGGCACATAGTTTCCATTTTTTCAAACTTCGTCCTCAGGGTCAAGGGGTCAGTAAACATCCATTCTTTTCGGACTGTGTGACCCTCATGGTGAAGGCGCCATGATCCTTTGCAACTCTGAACTACTTTTCCAGTAACATAGTGTTACATTACAGAGAACTTGAAGAATACATGTTCTGTATAATACGGAGAACTGATGTGAGGGTTTATTAAATTCTAGTGGGCATAACATTGACAGGGAGAAGCCTGAATTATCTCAGGAGTAAGGTATTGTTTAGTTCCAGATGCACTGATAGTAAAGAGAGATTCTTTGTTAATCAGTTGGCATACTACAGGTTAAAACGTGTGTATATGTAATTCAATAAAGAATTTAAAAAATAAGTGCCTAAAAATGTGACTGTACTTCTGGTTGGTGAGTTTTGAGGTTCATGCATTGGTGTTCATCAGGATTCAGGTCTTGGGATGTGTGGCTTTTGAAGACAAAGGCACCATATTATGTCGAAACATCGGGAATCACTCACCTCAAGACACAATTTCACACTTAAGAAGACCTGAATTCTTAACTTCACAAGGTTACTGTATTTGTTGTTTCATAATTAGTAAGGCAGAGGGATCAAGTAAACATTGCATTTGTAACAGTAGTTTTTAGTGTTTATGTCAATGATATCATTGCCTTGAAATTGCATTTTCTAGCAAAATTAGTAGCAAAAAATAAATAGTGAAAACTAGATACTTGTTCTGTGTGACAGAAAGTCATGGAAAATCTTTAGTTTTTTCCTGCATAGTGGTGAAAAGTGTAATGGTAACTCAGATCATTCTAAACAAAGCTGTGATTGCTATTTCTGTCTGTCCAAGTTCTCACCACTAATTACTCTTGTTGTATTTTCAGTCACTTGGTTTTAAGAATTGTCTTTCTGTCAGGTTGAACCAGTCAATCAGAATAATAGGTGCCCAAAAATTCATTAAAAATGTGATCAGTAGTAGTATGTTGGTGTTAGATGCACCCCAAATAATATTTTATAATTTACTCATGTACAGTTGCATTTTTCATGACATAATATTTGCTAGGATATCTTAAATACAGTGGATTAAAATGACATTGGTACTTAATTTTAACTTTTAGTACATGCTTCTTTATATTCATTTTTTGACACATCAGTAACCTATTACCATCTTGATTTCAAACTTTTTCCATGTTGTGAATGTTGTATTCTTTCTTTTGAGTGATGCCCTGGCATCTGGATTTTGTGTACCAATGTTTTGGAGCACTCGGACTGTTCCGTCTTCATAGATCTTGTGAATACGACCTATGAAGATGGAACAGAGAGAGTGTTCTGAAACATTGGCACATGAAATTTGGACACTTGGACATCACCCAAAAGAAGAATACATTATTACCATATGTCACCTCTATGTTGTCAGTACTGCTGTATGGTGCATTGACATGGTCAGATCATTTCAGTTGTACTTTCAGCAGCTCTGCCTCAGTTTATTTATTTATTTTTTTTCTGTATCAATATGTCTGAAACTTATATTAGAAGTTCCAGATTTCTGTCAACATGTGTTGGTGTACTCACCGAAATAAAACAGTCATTCAGATACATAACTGTATCTTCATATGTTTGTTGTTGACAGTTACCTTCATTGAATACTTGAACATCCTGTGAACTGGTGAAATAGAAAGAGGGTAACATGTGAATGTAATCATATTGCAGGTATGTTTGTAGGCTTTGCATAGATGTGGAAGAGTTTTTTTAAAAATGTTTGGAGCCCTAACAAATCAAAATGCTTTAATAAAGAAATTAAGAGCAGGTTGAGGTCAGGGAATACTTGCTACTGTTTGGTGCAGGATCATTTGTCTTCCAGTCTGCTATCCAAAAATATCAAGATATACAGAACTGTAATTTTGCCTGTTTATTTGTGGGTGTGAAACTTGGTCTGTCGTATTGAGGGAGAAATATAGGTTGAGGGTGTCTGTGAATAGGATGCTGTGGAAGATATTTGATCCTAAGAGGGACGAGGTAGCAGGGGAGTGGTGAAAAGTACATCACAAGGAGTTTTATGATTTATACTCCTTACAAAACGTAAATTGGATGATAAAATCAAGAAGAATACAGTGAGCCGGGCATGCGGTATGTATGTGGACAGCAGAGGTGCATACAGGGTTTTGGTGGGAAACCTGGTGGAAAGAGACCACATGCAAGACTTGAGCTTAGATGGGAGAATGATTTTAAAATAGATCTCCCACAAGTGGGATGTGAGAACATGGACTGGATTGATCTGGACCAGGATGGGGACATGTGGTGAGCACTTGTGAATGTGGTAATGACTCTCCAGGTTGCATAAGATGTGGGGGATATCTTGACTTGCTAGTTTCTGAGGAAGGATTCTGCTCCATGGAGTTAGTTATTTTGTGTATGAAGCTGACTGCTCACTTCCATCTACATTCATATTGATTATACATGCTTAATGAACCTTTATTTTCCCAGATTAGGGAGTTTTAAACCTGTGGTACTAAGGGAGCTGGAGGTCACATTTGAAGTCGATAATATTGAAGAACTAAATGTGTTGTTTTTATAGTGCAGTGCTTGGCCAGTAAAACTCTCCAAGGGGTGTACAGTACAGCAGAATCCCAATGTGAGGGCTCTGAATTTAAGGTTTTCCTGTATTTTCATGTTGTGTGGTCCTGGCCAAAACCCTGTATAAATGTTGGATTTTTCTTGGTACAAGTTTCTCAGTCTTACATTTGCCCACATTTAAGACATTAAGATTTGGTCCATATGCCATTTTGAGCCTTAGTGTAGAGCTTGTGTTTACAAACTCGGTGTTGGGCTGTATGAATAACGCCATAATTATGTGCAGTGGAAGTGAAGAGACATTTGAATCAATTGCAAACTATCGCAAGAACATATTGTCATAAAGACTGAAGAAGATAAGGGGGTGGGAGTGGTGAACAGTAGGAAGTAAATTTAAAACTCAGTGATTAAGTTCTCAGATTTTGTGGGTGAGGGTGAAAGAACAGGCATCAGGCACCATGACAATAGAGAAACTGTTGGTCAGTGAAAAGTGGAAGTGGTGAAGAAACTGTGATGGTGATGAGGCAGGTGCAGAACCTGCTGTTGCCATGTTTGGTGAGGCAGTCTGAAGTGTTTGAAGGTATGAGCCCATACTTGGGTTCTTTCAAGACTGACAGTACCAGTTTGAGGAGACTTGAACATTTGGAGAGTGAGGTGTTCTTCATCCTCAATTGTTTTAAACAGTGACATTTCAGATATACAAGAATGCAACTTACTCTGTATTGACACTTCACTCTGTAGTATTTGATTGTTCTAAATTGAGCTGTGTTTTGTCACACCACATGTTACTGTCTTTTCAGAGCTGTTGATAGAAGAATGCGCACATAGAAGGCGTTTTGCAATGCAATCCTCATTTGAATTATGTTTCAGGTTTCTTTTTGTGTCCCATAAAATATAAAAATATAAATGTGAAATTGGTTGAGGAAAACTGTTATTAGGTGTAAGTTCAGAGTGACTTTTTTTTTAACATGACAGTAATTTTGTGCTTGATTTTGACACAACCTACATTTACGATTTCTAAGACGGGTTCACAAATCCCATGCACCAGGTCACAGTGGCAACTAAATTTTGTGCAGTAGCAGCTGATGTTTGTGGGTCCTGAGTATGGAACATGCTTGTCACCCTTGTGGCGCCAATAATTTGAAGGTAGCACCCAGATGTTTGGAAAATTTGTGCTCTCATATATATATATATATTAAGACCCAGGAAAATATTTTAATAATTTTGGCAAAATATGAAAAATGTGGTAACACACTATTTTATGTAGGAATTTATACAGCGTAAAGAATTTGGGATCCTGCGTTTCTTCAGTGATGAGGCATTGCCCTTGATCGAATATGTCCGGTAATGCAGTCTGTTTAACTTTCTTTTTGGTCTGATGATGGCTTCGTTAGAAACTGCCAGCATTTAGCCACTTCCATCTCTTAATATGGTCTTTGTATCGACTGAAATACTGTCGCGATATTTCACATTATGAGTGGCTACTGACAGGGCAGCTGGAGCTCAATTATGAACAGTATGCCCGTTTTCCCCCCCTGAGTGCAGTGACTAGCTGCGGACTGTTTGGGTGCAACTTACTATAGTTCAAATGTAAGTCATAGGCACTGTTTAGTGCAGTGACAGGCTGCAGGTTTGATGTCCGAGTTCCTTGATTGGAGGTACATCAGAGTAGCGCAGCCAGTACAAGGAATGGCTAATAGCTGGAAGGCCGGCATAGGAATGAAAGCAGTTTTTATTGGACTGTGCTCATCTTTATTATTCGTCTGCTCCCCGACCCACCGAAACGTCGGTGTGTTATTTCCAACCCCTTAATATAAGGCACGAATCAGTGTAGCATACCCTGAAACTGTTGAATGAATGGTGTATTAGGCATCTGTGTGTGTGCACAGTTACTCATTGAAGTAACACAACGCTGCAATACGTGTGGAATGTTCGTGAATATTCGAGAGGTATTACCGTACGCAATTGATCGGCTTTGTTAGTTCCCCCTTTATCCGTTGCACGACGTAGAGCGCTGTGGTAAACAGTTGTGATGCAGGCTGCAGTAGACAGCGATTGAACAGAAGAACGTCCAGGTGTGAATGTTAAATTTGTTTTGTGTTTTTTTTGTTGAAGTTGCTGTTATTTGTTTGTAACGACTTTGTTGTAAGAAATGTTAATGGCTGAAGAGGACGGCACGACATTTTGCAAGTGACTTTACTACGACCTAATTTCTCGCCCCTCGATCTGTGTTGGTGAGTCCCGTTTCGATTTTTTCTGGCCTTTGCGTGTCACTAAAAGACCTTCTGCAACCTTTGATTTTAGTGCCTTTGGTCTTCTATATATGTGCTTAATGAATGTGGGTCGATATATGTTTGTCTCGTCTAATTGTAGACTTCACTCTGATTTACTGTACTTGTGCTCTGTGGGTGGTTGCTGCCATTATTTTCAGCTGCTTTAATTCAGAAGAGTAATATGACACAATAGTATTGAGTCACAAACACATTGATACAATACAGAATACAGAGGGCTAACTCCATGTTTGTCGCAGGACGTATTGCGCATTGATTGTTTACCAACACCCATTACCCAGGAGTGTTTACTCCAATTACTCCCCTTTACAGTATTTAAAATAACACTACCCTCTCCATCCGTGTTTCCAGTTCTGTTTTCCTCATTTTAGTTCTCCAACTTTCATCTTACTCTATATAAAAATTTTCCAAAGTACCCCAGTTCTGCCATCTTGGTGGACATTACATTTTACTCGTACACTGCTTCCTCAGTAATTAGCCCCATAACCCTTTAACGCCGAGTTAAATCCCGTCTATAAGTCCCAGGTCGCCGAATTATTCTGCGGGAATTTAAATTTTGCGCATGCTTTTCGAAAAACCTGAATATTTTGAGAACTAAGCGGGATGAGTTTGTGAAACAAAAAGCATTTTGTGGGGAAGGAAACAGACATTGCTCAGTGTGCCTTCAAATGCTGTAATATCCTTATTACATGATGGAGAAGATAAGTTTGTAAAAAAACTTGTAAATATCCATTTTCTTTTACTTAAATTGTGGTCGAGGCTCCAACTGTTTGTACGGAGGGCGGAAGAAAATATATCTTATAAGGTGTTCTTTGTGTGGTAATCCGCAACACAAAGCGCCACGTCACACCTGACACATTTGAACATCACAGTTCGCGTCAGGTCCCTTGCTGAACACACGCGACATCGCTGTTTCGTGGAACTGCGGCCAGGCCAGTGCTTATTGTGACGTGTGTCCAGTCTTCCGATGATAGTAGAAGCTGGGTCTGGTCTCCCTACAGGCATGGATGGTAGTGGCTCATGCCCAGCCCGTGCCAGCATCTCTCTGATAAGGGTGAGTCGAAAATCTCTGTATGAGATTTTCTTCCCACCACATCAAGATAAGAGGATGTAACTGTTGACAATGGCCAGGTCTAACAGGTAGAAAAATGGCTTTTTTTGTCCACTTCATGTTCGATGGGTGGCTGTGTAGCCATTGGCCATCCTATCTGCATTATCATCATGCCCCATTTGACGGTTATAGTCCGCCACAATTGCCGGCTTTATCGCGTTCCCGTGTTCATTGCGATAATTGTCTTCTTTGGGTGGATCGTGAATGTTTGTCAGGAGGTACACGTCTCTCTTGACCCTCCACACCACAGATGTCAAGTTAACCCTGGTCCTTACTCGAATGTCACCACGTTGCAGTCTGAGTGTCTGGGTTTGAGGTCCTTGGACAGGCCCTTTCTATGTAGCCTCACTGTCCCACAACAGGAAATTTTTTTTCTGGGCCAAGTCGTCAAACAGGTCAGGGGAGGAAAAGAAGTTGTCCACGTACAGTGTATGGCCAAATCCTTCTACCATCTTCTACGCAGACATTTCCGCTTGTCACCTCACGTTGGAGAAAAGGTCCGTCGGAAAAATTGTCTAAGAACTGGTGGTAGCAGCAATTCGTTTCCACAGCCAGTAAAATAATTTTCGCGAAGAACGCAAATTGGAGCGGTCTCTCTCGTTATGTTTGCACCTTCACTGCTTTTCCCGTTGCGGGCCCCAATAAAGGTGTGCAATACACGCCTTCGTAGGTTTCAGGGGGCAGTGTCCACTGAGAGGGTTGTGGCTGTTGACTTGCCACAATACCAACTTCATCCTCATATTCAGAGCTGCTGACGGAAAAATCTGGGCTTGGAGGCTGTGAAATGGAAGACTGTCGTGAAGGTGGGCGTGGCTCCTCATCATCCCCCATGTCAGATGCGTAATATTTTTCCTCGTCGCTATTCGAATCTGTTACAGTTTCTCGTATTTGATTCTGATACAGCAGACGAGCCCGTTTCGCACGAGACACCTCACCACACTGCATTCTGAGGAAAACTGCAGCGCAACTAATGCGTCGAACAGCAAAATCTCAACTGACAGAAGTCGAACATGTGGAAGGTACTTGGAGGAAATGTTTCTTTCCCACACCTAAGAATCATTACTCAGCTTCCTGTTAGTAATACCATAATGTTTAATGACCTAAACATTCCATTCCATTGACTAAATTCAAGACTCAAATAACTGCGCAGTAGGCTTTCAAGACCTATGACACGCATTCATGGCTGATTAGGATTTCAGTAGCTAAGTGTTTACACACAAATGACACAGGACGCCTTGCACGATTGATTGAGGGTTGAGACATTGTGCAGACAATAAAAAGAGAGGGCTGTCAGCGTTGCCAAACGTAGCTTACCAAATTAGTACAGGTTAAAATTGCTGGCATTATTAAAAGCCCAACCATATTCTCCACATTAGCAGGGTAAGGGTTTCACAAATTTCTCTCTTCATGTCTGTATTTCTGGAGATTTTAGAACTACATGAGTGGCATTCTACTTCTCACAACTTAGGCTAAATTTTACTCTCTCCACTCTACTCCCACACGATACGAAAAGTAACATGTGAATTGTATTTCTCGATATTAGTGTGAGAAGTGTTATTACTCCGTTATTTATACATGCATTGATTTTTACTGCACACTCGTACTTTGGTGGAGAGCTGTATGTAGGACGCGGGTATTGCGCTCCGATGTGTTTTTCTTGCCATGGCTTAACAGCTCTTAGTGGGCCAGGGCCTCCTTTTTATCGAGGCTTCGCAATCACACTCGGACACACCACACACGGTAGGACTCCTCTGGACGAGTGATCGGTCCGACGCAGAGACCTTTACCTGACAACACACAACACTCATAAGAGGCAGACATCCATGTCTCTTGGCGGGATTCGAAGCCGCAATCCCAAAAACCGAGCGGTTGCAGACGCTGGCCTTAGACCACGTGGCCACTGGGATCGGCGTAATTAAACAATAATATAATGCAACTGATGGAGGTTTGCTTTTTCGTGTTTCGATCGTCCAGTAACACCACCAAGGTATATGATTGTATAGTCAGGGGGCAAAGGGTTCGAAACTTGGCTCATTTGACTGGCAGTTATTCCTCCCCCCACCTCCTCCCTCACTTTCGATGTACCATTCACGATCACCACAATTAAACACGTTATGCAGTGGCTAGGTTTCCTTACTATGTAGTGGGATGTGCCGGTTTTGAATCTTTATGCTGACATTATACGGATATTACTGCTGGAACTACGAAGGATGTTCAGAAAGTTGTCGGAATGCGCGCGCAACCTCAATTTAAGTCCTGTTATGGGCGTGGTTTCCTAGACTGGATCTTGTGACGGTTTAGTCCGAACATATTTCGTTGTCGAGTAAAGACAGTTATTATCTGATTTAAAGAAACTGATAACGGGCAATTTATTTAAACATCGTCAAGATAAACACTGAATAAACATTTTTACCGGGCCGTTTTATGGTGCTTGCGAGGTGGAGTGTGAAAGAAATGACAGGGAATTTGGCGGGAACACAGCAAGCTACTTAAGCACGACAGTGTCCGGTAGCAGCCAGTAGTTCCACAGCCTCGCTCCAGCAGATACGTCATTCCGGGAACTTCTTGAACAGACCCCGTTCAGTTGATAAAGAGCTTTGAAACGAACAAATAAACAGATTATCATAATCTCACCTATTTCGATGTTAAATGAGGCTTATAGCATTTTCTGCACTGTCCTCCGTTTCGATTTTTGGAATTGTTGAGTGTTTACGTGTTGCTCATAGTGACATGTGATTTATTTCGAAATTTTGCTGCTTTTTCAGGTGATCAAGAAATTCCTTGTTCTTGTGGAATCCAGCTTTCCAAAATTGTCTTGGGGTTGACCTGCGAATGTTCTTATGAATTTCTCCTCTTTTACATGCGTATGGATTGATATCTCGTAGCACTTTACCGTCCCATTTGGCAGTCATATTCGTCGTACCGTTTGTTATAGTGAACAATCTGAGTAGCTGAAAAGGTGTCGTTAAACAAACCAAGAATCGATTGCTCATAGCCTCAGACAGGGCTGGCCCGAGACATGTGAGCACCCCGGGAAGGCTGGCAATTTGGCGTGTCTTCAAACAGACATTCTTTAAACTTTTTGGCCTTAGTATTGGGCTAGGGAAAATTCTTGAGGGCGCGTGCCCAAATTTAGGATTTTTCGGAAAAATTCTTTCGCGTGTGGAAACTCTCGTTTAATAGCACGATATATACGATTATTCCAGAGACGTCTTAGCGTCCCTTAAAGGTTTGCACCCCGAGCAGGTACCGGCTGGCCCTCCCATTAGACCGGTCCTTACCTCAGAAGGATCTACGTGGTCGCTCTTATTTTCATCGGCAATTTTGGGTTGTATTCGAACATTAACTTGGGAATGCGTGTATCGTTCATGCTTAACAAAAGTTGTGTCCATTTGCAACTATAATTTCATTTAATCCTTAGTTCTCTTTATTTGGAAAGTTCTCTTTATTTGGAAGGCAGCACATATATAATGCCTGACCCATAAATGAATGTGGAGGATATAAATTTTAGGATCTCACAGCGATGTTGCTGAGGTTTTAAGTTCTTCTGGCGCTGTGTCGTTGGGTGAATGGTTCGCGACGTTTCGAAGAATCATAGTGGCTTCATTCTCAGGGTGAAGCAATCTTGGACTGCTGGCGTTGAAGGCACTGCGATCATTTCGAACAGACAGGAACTACTCACCAACGATAGAGCGTAACAAACCAGAAGACTTGAATTAAGGATGTTAATTTTATAATCAAGCGCCTAATGTTTTGTACAGTTATTCGGCTGTAACTTAAATAATAGTATGACATAAAACTTAATTGTGTTTGACGGCCTTTAAGCCATTACTCAGAACTGTAAGGTCGTTGTCGGATTGAATGTTTTGCTCAGAAATTTGGTTCGAACTCTACCACTGTTTTAGAACCCTTGAGTCTGGGAAGTTGTTTTTTTTATTGTATATTGAAAATTAGAATCTACCCAATTAGATAGAGTAATTAGTAAGTTTGAGGTAAGAAAAGGTTGTGAGGCAGGCACCATCCATCGGTGGTTCACTGGAGTTGTGCTGTTGAGTTAAATCTTCCGGCCATAATCGTTTGAGTCGTCTGTCGGCTGAGGGGTTGAAGAGAGCTCACATCAGTTGATTACTGTGCTCATTGCTGTGGTTTTTGTATTTGTTGGCGTTGATTCGAGCCACTTCCGTTACGTGCGGGATATCGAAGTCACTGTGCAAGGATTGGTTGGAGACGTACCAGGGGGCACTGCTGATCATTCTGAGCATTTTTGACTGGAATGTTTGGAGGATCTTGATGTTGGATGGCTTGCTGCATCCCCATAGCTCTATCCCTTATGTCCAGGTGGGTCGCAGTATTGCCTTGTGTACGGTTAGTTTGTTGTCTAGGGATAGCTGTGAACGTGCGTTTATTAGCCACCTCATGTAGAGACTGGGAAGTATTTTCCAATGCCAACCGTGGGCCAGTCTCACTGGAGACGATTTTAGGATTCTGTTGAACAGGCCTCGATTTGTGGGATTGTGTGAAGCTAGATGTCCAGTCGTGCATTTGTGTTCATCCTTGGCTTAGCGGTGGCATATTATGATTGTGCCGTGAACACTGCAGTATCCACCGTATTTTTAATATAGAAAATAGAAATTCGTGTACCGAATAGCGGGATCAAATTCAACCGATCTGTTAGTTGAACCCACATATCCCTATATTTGAAACATGTACATACTGTGAGTGCTTGGTATGACGTCATTCCTGCAACTCGAAATAGAAAACGCAGTCCAGTGCGGTTATTCAACCCTGTAAGACCCATTGTTACTGTATGTTCCCCCAAGTTTAACATTCACAAATTCTACCTTCCGCCCACGCAGTGTATTTGTGTGTTCTGTATTAGTCTCAGAACAAACAGAAATTATTTCCCTATATGGAATTAACTAATTGGTTGGTTTTTGTATTTAAGACGGAGTGTGTTTAATGCGCGGTACGGGCTGAATCTTAAAATGTGAATCAGATTAATTTAGTCACCGGCCTCTCAACTCGGAGGTCCCGGCTCGATGTCAGGCCAGGCCATGTGGAATTTGTGGTGGACAAAGTAGCATTGGGTCAGGTTTCTCTCCGAGTACTTAGATATTTTCTTGTCGGCATCATTCCACCAATGCTCACGCTCGTCTTCATCTGTATGTTGCTGTTAGCAGAAGGACAAACGGGCTAAGTCTGGAAACTTTTCAGAATGCAACGCTGTTTGGGAAATCGGGACATTGGATGAAAAAGTATTTCCTTCAGTTTTCGACTTGAAATGTTTAAGTTGCATCTTGTATATGAAAGAAATTTCTAAACGTCTATCGTAATGGAGGTTGTGTGGTTTCTCTGTATCGTTAAAGTAATTGCTAGCGATTTGATTCAAAATAAGCCTTAGCCATTTTATACTCAGCTCGCATTCATTAGTACTCGTTTTTACGATGCGCGTGGCTGTGGCATCGCTTGTGGCAAGTAGAATAGAGATGACACTCGTACGGAATGCACGGAATGAACAATATAAAGCTTAGAGATGAGATATTTATACGGAGTTTTAGTTGGGACGCTTGAAGGAAGAATACCACTTGGCGGACCTAGGCATAGACGTGAGGATAATATTAAAATGTATTTTAAAAATAATATTAGGTTGTGGACTGCTATTATGTGGCTCAGTGCCGGATTGTTGCGATCACTGTAATGTGCGTTTTGAATTGTATAAAAGATGATTAACTTTTTTATTATGCGTGTTAGTTCCTCAATAAAGTCTACGCTGCGTGGACTTGTTTATGGTAATGTTACTCGTATACTGTCGCATTAAATATTATAGCATGTTCTCACCACAGAACAGGCTACAAAAAAGATACCTTTAATAAAAGTAGATTAACTTGCTATCACCACCACATTTCTTTAGCTTGCGATTGTACCTGTCTGGGGTCACTCAATTGTGGGTTCGAATCCCGCAAGACAAGACGGTGTACTGGGTGTTTGCTCTCCCCTAATCGACCTAACGTTTATCATGAACTGTTTCGCACTTTGTAGTCTCTTTTACCAGCTGGCCTACACCGTGCAGACAAAGGAAATTGAGGCTATTAAAAAGATAACAGTGTCTAACACAAGTGGATCCAATGGGGGATGACTATATTAGTAAGAGCGTAGTGCAAGTACTACTCAGAGGGAAGACGAGCTGTAGATAAACAGAGAAGACAGTGGATTGAGACTACTAGACTTCGAATGTATTGTTATAAGTATTATTTTACTTAGCAACCCTCACGATGATCCTTATCATCTTTATCCCATAATGTTCTAAAATTTTTAACTGCCACGAAAATTCCATGTTTCACTGTCACAAGAAGACCTGTGGACTGTCCTAGAGCAGGTGGAATTAATGATAACATCCGTTGACTGAGGAAAGTTGATAAAAATCAAGTGGGTGTGGGGAAGAAGACAGAGCATGGGAGGGGGAGATGAGAGATTTTCATTCATAAAACTTAGAAACGGGAGTCAGTAATGTTATTCATTAGAAGTTGCCATGGAAATTTGGCGTTTCGCTAAGAGATGTGAAATATCACTTGGATAATGTACACTGAGGCAGTTATAAGAAATGAAAATGCAGCTGGTGACGGCTTAAGAGTTATGACTTTCAGTTATCCTAGGACTGGAGTAACGGAAGAAACACTGCGAAGACCATACTGTTCCAAGAAATGGTCCATAAAATGTACGCTTCCTTGCGTTGGCGGAAACAGGTTCGGGACAATTATGCTTGACGCCGTTCAGTGTCTGAAGTCGATTATTCGGCGTTTCCAAAGTTTAATGTACTCCTGCGTTGTCCTTGTGGCCAGAGATACGTGTCATTATGTTCTTCCTTTGTATCAGTGGCGACTGCCGGCATCGAACCCGCAACTGTTTTGGTGAGATACTATTCCTGTATAGTGTTTCCTTTTTAACCTTGTCAGTGCAGACTACAAAATAAAAACAACTGCAGTAGTGACGGGGCTATGCGCTGGACCACAAAAGAGCTGTGGTTAGGATCCCGGCAGGGGCAAGAGATTTTTCTCTTCTCCAGAACGATGAACCAATTTTGGGACCGCACTAGCCCCCTAACCTACTGTTTCCGAGGGGAAAGTGGCTGGGGCTTCGAGCTGACTACCAGTCTTTATGTAGTGACGAGGTTAAGAACATGTGGATTGAACCTCCATTCTCCCATATGGCTTCATAGCTCGGTGCCTAATTAAATACAGGGACTAGTGTGCCCACGTAATTAAAGAGCTTATAAAATGCATCTGTAGCGTGGGAAATGCACACATTGACTAAACGGAGCCGGGTCAGCTCAGTGAGTGAAGTGACTAGGCTGAAGGCTCAACGACTGTGGAACCTTGGTTCGATTACCGGCATGGGTTAGAGATTTTTCTCTTAAAGCGTCCAGACAGGCCCTTGGGCCTCACGTAGAGGTTTATATCTAGGGAGTAAAGCGGCCGGGGCGTGTTTCTATTCATTTATCTTCACTAGTGCTGAGGTTAAGAATGAATGGGGCTGTACTTTCTCTAACTCTCTATGCATTCATGGTGTGTGCAGGCAAAATATTTCCTTTTTAGATGCTTGATACAAAATTTCGAAAAGCGACTGTCACCTTTGTTATATCTGTTTGATGTCCACATGGAACAACTCGGCTCCCACTGGACGGATTTTCATGAAACTTGATACTTGAGTGTTTTTAGAAACTCTCTTGAGAAAACTCTAAGTTTCATTCAAATAAGATAATAATAACGGGTACTTTACGCGAAGACCTATGCAAATTTATGAAAATATGTCGTTGAATACTTGTTAGAGTGATAAAGCTTTCAGACAAAATTTCTAGAGAAAATCAGAACACGCATTTTAGGTTCAATATTTTTTTCTACAAAAATCGAGTCCTTAATGAGATAATGTCGCAAAATACGGTTTGAGCCGGACAGGCCACAGATGATAATATAATATGGATCGTGCTCATTGGATGTTGCATAACTAACCCTACAGAAACACACTCAGAATATGTATTACTTATTGCTTGTCCACTGCAACAATGGTTGCACCAGCGCGCCTCAATATTACGTTGTACGTGCAGTGCCTGTCTTGCTACCTTCATGTTAATATTATAATTAAAGTAAAGTTCATTTTAACACTTGACACTACTCCCCCCTTTTGGGGTGTGACGCCAAACCAGTAAGAACCTAATTACGGTGGGTAAAGGGTGGAGTTGGACATGTTGAGTTTATGATGGGTGAGGTCACATGTCATCAGCCTGTCGCACAGCCGACCGCTCGTAACGCGTCAACAACTTCGTGTGAACAACATTTGCCTTCCTTTACTGGCAAACGAAATGTCCTGCTTTCGAATATTGCCTCAGACCAATTTATCAGTGCCTGCAGGAAAGTGCCGGAGGGGCGTTTCGGCTGAGCTACCAAGAAAACCGATTATGAGGAACTCTATAATATGCTGGACGGTCCGGGTTTCGAATACCCGTGAAGTCAAGATTTTCCGTAACCTTGTAACCGGCCCCGAGGCCCACCCAACCTCCTGTAAAATGAGTAACAAGTCTCTCTCCCGGGGGTAAATTGGCCGGAGCGTGGCGTTGACTACCCACCCCGATCTAGGGCAGAGGTTATAGAAATTGTTGATTTATACTGTTGCTACCCCTCTGGGCCTTCATGGCCTATTGTAGGTGACCTTTACCTCTCTTTGTGAACATTTTAAGTTATTCGTGTCAAGGCAAAATTTCAGCATTTATTTGTAGCGACTAAGGAAAAGCTAAGGATAACCGTGAACCTCAAGATGGGCCTCTTTAGTGGTTTATTTTATGGTACAGTCAGTATCTTAATGTGACGTTGAATTATAGTTGGATTAACGAAAGATTAATTGAGAAGGATTCGGAAGAAAACAGTTGTAGACCAATTGAGATATTATCTTGGACTGAGTAAATCACGAAAACCTCAGGTTAGTCGACGAGCCGACCGGGACTCGAACCAGGCATCTTCTGACTAACAGGTCTCTGTGAGTTTCCTAGATCATACTCAGACTCTGCACACTCGATAGGAATCCTCTTGACGAATGATCAGGCGGATGCAGAGACCTCTATCTCACAGAGCAGAACTTCAAAAGAGACAGACATCCATGTCCCCAGCAGGATTCGAACCCGCAATCCCAACAAACAATTGGCCTCAGTTCTCCGCCTTAGATCGCGAGTCACAAGTATAGCCCATACTAGGCCGAAATAAACCGTTAAAATTAACCGAACCACTTTCAAGAGTGGGTCCCTCGTAACAACATTTCATATAAATCTGTCAAGTGGTTACAGAGAGTAAACATGAGGAAATTTTGGTTCGTATAACATGTTTAACCCTTCAAAGCCCACTGGTTACTTTAGGTACCACTAAGTTTAATGTTCAAAATTTCCACGTTCTGCCCACACAGTTCATTTGTGTGTTGTGCATGGATCTCACGAAAAACAGTGACGTTACCCCATACATAATTAATTGATTGAATTTGATAAGTGAGACAGAGTGTGTTTACTGCGCAGTACGAGCTGTATCTTTATATATAAATCACATTAACTTGAGGTCTCTGTGTGTAGGATTTGCGGTGAATGAATTGGCAACTGAGACTGGTTTTTGTCTGAGTACTTCAGGTTTCCCCTGTCAGTATCTTTACACCAATGCTCATTACTCATCTTCGTCTGCATGTTACTCTTACCAGATATACGGACGAAGCCTAGGAACTTTCATAATGCAGTGCTGTCTCGGAAATCGGGAAGCATTCGATAGATAAGTACTTCCACTAAGTCTGTCTGGCCGTGCCCTGGTTCCGGGGGTTAGGTGCCATCCTCACACTGGTCAGTCCCGGGTTCAATTCCAGGCTAGTATGTTTGCGGTTTTTGGTGGTTAAAGTGACACTGGTACAGATTTCCCTCCAGGTAATTCGACTTTACCTGTCAGTATCATTCCATCTGTGCTCCATAATTATCTTTATCTGAATGCACCTATTACCAGACAGACGAAGAGAAAAGATTAGAGGCCTTCAGAAAGTATGCTTCTCTGGAAATCATGGAGCTTTGGATATGGAAGTAATGCTACTTTGTCTTTGAACCACCCTTTCATCAGTGTGTGCACCTCAAGACTGACGGATAACAGTATTAAATACACAGACTAAAGTCGGGTCATCGACACGAAGTCTGACCGACCGATAGATCGTCACATGTAATGTGACTTTTCACATTAAAGAATTAACTCATAAGTGAGTGTTTAATTTCTCCTGACAGGATACGAGTTACCTCCATGACGGTTCCCGTTTCATGTCAGTACCTCCCTCTGGGCTCTACAGTTCGTTTCCACCTCCACCAACGAGCAGTAATGAGAGGCATCAGTCTTCTTGGCTTCCTTCAGCTTCTCCGGTTGAATGGTGGAGTGGTCGATGCCTTCCAACAGGCTTCAGTTTTGTGTTTACAGATTCCCACGTGCTATTCACGATAATGTCTCCATTTATTTCGATGCTATAAAACGTTCGCCGTTGAAAGAACGACGTGCAGTTTTCTGTGAATTAATCGGTTCTAATTCATGGTTAACTTAGTACATATAAAGCTGCAGGTGGGAGGGGAGCTGTATCTCTGCTTCTTTCTTTGTGTGTAATGGGTAGGTTGATGCTTCAGTCATTCGTTGCACAGCACCTGTACCTTTGAACCTCACTTTGTATAAGCTATTAGCCCTTTACAGGCATCAGAGGGAGGGAGGGACGTAAGATCTAGGAAAAGAGTAGACGAAGGGGAAAGCCAAGGGAGAAGTGAGATTGTTTTGTTTAAGGACGGGAGAGAAACAATTTTACTTTGTTAGAAGATTTCCATGCTTGGGCTGCTCGTCACTCTGACAGAACCAGTATAAAATGGATTTTCATTTACTGGCGAGTGCTGAAGTGCTAATTTGGAAAAAAATATATAGTATATAGGTATGTAATTCGTGAACTTTAAAACAAAGGGATTAATTGTGGTGAATTTACATCGGAAGGGCTGCATGGGAATCAGCAGCAAGTTGGAACTTGGGATCCGTCTCAGCATATGCTTGAAGGCAGAGGAAAACCAAGAAAACCCTTAGTGAGATGGCCGGTCGCAGGACCTACCGGATGTATACTGACTGCTTTGAGAAAAACCTGTCCCAGTGTCCCTTTTCCACACTGGCCTGGGATCGAAAACAAAAATCTCAGCGAGAGGCCGGCGACTAATCTCCTGAGCCATGACACGCCCTTGCAGACAGAAATGAAGCTGAATTATATTAAAAAATTCAGTCCGTACCGCTCAGTAGTCATACTCCGTCTCAGTTATAAAAACCAGTCTCTTAATGCCGTGTAGAGAAATAATTGTTGTTTGTTCTGAGATCAGTGAAAGACACATAAATGTGCTTTGTGGGCATGATGTAGAAAATGTTACTGTTAAGCCACGATGTGTATATATAGTAACCACTGGCTTTAAAGAATTAATAGGTTGCCTTAAGATAGTTTGGTGGTTAGTAGATCGATCAATATTGATGTCTAGAACAGAAGTTAGGAAATTTATTTTTCATGAAAAATATTGAGGTTTATTTATATCGTGTCAGCAGTATGTGTGAAGGCATTCGAGCGTGAAGTTGGAGCGGGTAGGGCTGTATCAGGAAACAGAAGTAGTTCACAGCTCGCGGTAATTTTAACGGAAAATTGTTCCATCATGCAGTCTATGGAGTAAAGCATTTCTTTGGACGCGCAGCATTACTTTCCGAAAGGAAAACACTTTTTCAATAAATTAGTAAGATTATTAACGCAGTTTGTCAACAGTAATGTAACATATAACACATTTCTTTTTATTTTTATATACTGAGATTCTGAACTTGTAGCAATATTTGCGACTTACTGCATTCTTTTCAGTGACGTTTATTTCTACCATTTTCTGGTCTTCCTATTAACCATTATCATTTCTGTTAACATGCGGAAGCCATAGTCTCCGATAAACGTAGAGATAGATCAGGTAAAGAGGGTTGAAGAGGTTACTTTAATTTTTGGTTTATCTCAAGACACTTTGGGGCCGGTCCCAGGGTCGGTCGAAGGCGTGGGACTGCGGCCGCTCGCCTGCTGAGATTGTGGGTTCGAGTCCCACTGGAGGCATGGATGTCTGTCTGTCTGTTGTAAGTGTTGTGTGTTGACCGGTGGAGGTCTCTGCGACGAGCTAATCACTCGTCCAGATTAGTCCTACCGAATGTGGCGCACCGTTGTGCGTGATCTAGAAAGCTCGTGAAAGAGGAGACCCTGGCCCACTGGGGGCTGTTGCGCCAAAAAAATGTAATAAAAAAATAAAGGCTTTCTCTATAGCACACTATATGCATGGTCTGATGGGAGGGTTATGACGAGTTATTAATTGTGAAAAATGTAGAAAGAAGAGATAGCTATGTTTTAAATTACTAACCCAGAATTAGGTAAGAAGGAACTGAAGGAGTTGCATGATCTCTACTTCTCACAAAATACTATTCGAATGATTAAATAAAAAATAATAAGATGGGTGGTTCATGTGACACAAATGGTGAAGAGGAGAGCTGCATACGGGATTTTGGTGGGGAAACCTGAGGGAAAGAGACAACTTGGATAACCTAAGCTTAGACGGGAAGGAAATATTAAAGTGGATACTCAAGAAGTGGGATGGCGTGTGGAATGGATTGATGTGGCTTACGTTTGGGGTAAGTGGCGGGGTCTTATAAATGCGGTATTGCAGCTTCGGTTTGCATAAAATGCGGTGAATTTACTGGCTAGTTAAGGAACGGTTTGCTTCTCAAGAAGAACCCTGATCCATGGAGTTAGTTATTTCAGAAATATTTTTAAGTGTTAACAACAGTTATTTTTCAAGTGATTGCTTCTTTTTGGGTTCTTACATCGTGTGAAAAAGTTTGTTCAGACGTTTCGTTGGAGCAAGTCGGTACTGCACGGTGGGAAACCTCCAAAACGACCATTATTTGAACTATCCTAGGACTTGTTTGGCATGCCTGAGGAAAATAGTAACCTTTTAGTGCTAAACCCATCCAGCCGCGATATTTGCTACAGGATAGCGCGAATGATGATAATTATGACGCGGAGGTGACTGATGGTGATACAAGGCGCTCTCGGTCTGTTGTTCCAATAAACTCTGCTAGATCTGCGCCAAGGAGACTAATTGAAAATTGAGTTAAAGCCCCACACATTCTTAGCCTTGGCTGTGGTTCATTGTTTCTCAAACTTGCTGGTACCACGAACAATTTGCACGGTTTTAACCAAGTGTGCACACCGTCCTTCCATACACGACCTTAGGCTGTGGACCCCAAAGACAACTCCCGGACACCTCGTTGAATTCAGATGTCACTGTATGGCACCATTATTCCAAATAAACAGATTTTCTGGGATATTAAAATACTGAACACCAATACTCAAACATCTAACTCCATTCAGCAGAATCCTTTCTTTGAAGCTAAGCGTTCTTCAGCCATTCAAGAAATTCTCCGCTTTTTATGGAACCCGATGGTTCATTCCCACATTCACGAGCACATGACACCTGTCCCTGTTCTGAGCCATTTGAATTCAGTGAATGCCCCCCCATCCCACTTCCTGAAGATACATTTTAATATTATCCTCCCATATATGCCCGGGCGTTACAAGTGGCCTCTTTCCATCAGGTCTCCCCACCAAAATCCTTTAGGCATCACCCCTGTTCACCATACATGCCACATGCCTCGCCCAGCTCATTATTGATTTGACACCCCAATAATATTTGGTCAGGAATAAATTGTGTGAAGCCCCTCGTTAACAGTTTTCTCCACTTTCTTGTTAAACCCTCCCTGTTAGGCTCACATACCTTCCTCGGCATCCTCAGCCTGTGTTCCTCCTATCAATGAGACTGACCAAGCTTCAAACCCATACAAAACAACAGGTAAAATTACAGTTCTATATAAGCGTATCTTCGGGTTTATATTTTTGATAGCAAACTTCTAATAAGAAATAAAAAAATTAGCCTACGGAACCCAGGTCTGCGGACCATACTTCAATATCCACTGTTCCAGCTGAAGATGTGTTATCAGCCTAACATTCTACTCGCTTTTTATTCCGGGGAAAAGTTCCCACTTTTCGAACTAAAGAGGAAGCTGGACGGACACGCAGACCGGTATAGATACTTTGCAGAAGAGAAAAGTCTCTTTACTTGTCGGGAATCGAGCCACGACTCCTCGGTCGTCCAGCCCGTAGCCTGGTCACTGTACTGAGGTATCCCGGATCGTGAGGCGATAGATATACAAGAGGTTCTGGGGGGAACTGCGTAAGCCACACTTCAGATGAACGCCACGAAGTAAAGCACGAGGACAGCATTAACCCAATTGAAGCTAAGGTAACGCCTGTTGAAATTGAAGAACATCTGACATATCACGTACCTGGCTATACTTTCTGAACATGACTTTTCCATTGTTCCACCTCTATATATTACAGCCACCGATAAACTCTTTAATTCAGGAGTGCACAAATCCCAGGAGTAGGTCGCCGGTCTATTGAATTCTGAACGGTAGCTGCTAATATTTGTGGGTCCTCAGTACACCACTTGCTTCACGTCACCTTTCTCGCGCCTACAGTTATGAGTTGGCTTTTATATTTTGGGAAAAATTTCTCACCCCTGATTTAAATTGAGATTTTACTCAATTTGCATTTAATTGATCTTTCGTAACGGAGGCCATGCCATTGTATTTCGTAAATTGAATACCAGGAATAACGCAGTCAACACAACTATTTCAACTATTTTTGTGTACGTAAAATTCTTCCACTTCTCAAACTTTAAGGGTCATCATGAGGCAATTGTGTGTGAAAAGTCGGCGGTAAACCCTTAAAATTCTCATTTATATAAAGGAGAACTTTTCCTTACAAATTATTTTTTTACAACTGTATTTTTGAATTGAAACCTACTTAGCAACGGCCTTCTTTGTACAAAGGTCGACGAACACTTAGAGTCTTCATTACTTTGAAAGAGAAATTTTTCTCACAAATTTTTTATCGCAAGTATTTTATTTTATTAAACCTACATATCAATAGCCTGAATTTTATGTAATGTGAAATTTTCTTCGTGTTTTCGTAGTTGTGTTAACACGAGCGAATTTATTTCGCTATTTTAGAAGATGCCAAGTTCTTTTGTTGTAAAGTGACTATAAAAAACATGACATCTTGGAATACACTGAAATTAATTCGATACTTTTAACGTTTGTTACAGACATTCTCCTACTTGTAGACTTAAGAATTCTCTTGTATATTACTGTCTGCAATAAAGGGTGAGGATAATCCTGCAGGACCAAAGTAAAATGGGTAGCAGTTCTGCTTTATATTTAAAAGGTCCCAGGTTCGGATCTTGTTCTGCGGTACGTATTTTGTAACCAGCTTTCCATCCCGTCCCCAGCACCGCTACACAAATGCCCGGACAGTACTTCAAATTAGGCAGTGAACGAAATTTTTCTAAATTCCTCCCAATTTATTATTCACTGTCCATTGAACCTTTAGACGATATACAGTGTCTTTCTTTTATCGCCATACCGCACGCGGCGGCTGTATTGCATAGAAAGTTGGAATCCGCCGGGACATCCCGTGACATCTGTGATGCTGAGAACAACAATACAAGAAACGCGCTGTATGATATGAATCAGTGAAATAGTCATTCAATAAATAATAAATAAATTAATTAATGTTCTTAGAAAGGCCGCTCCTGTTGCTCGTATTGTTGTATAGACGGTTAATATGCCCGCGCTGATGACCGGCGGTTTAGACGTTCAGTAATAAAATTTGTGTTCCTGCGTTACACAAAACAAGAACGCGGAGTCTCGCATCTTCCCTTCTGTTTTGCAGGCCCATACATATCCTGTCTGTCTGCAATCAGACGAAGGTTTCGTGAATGTCGCTAAAAGTCAATTTCGTTCTCTGAAAGCATTTTATTTTGACAGTAACAGAGTATGTTATGTTTCTGCTACTGTTCGTTTTGTGAATCGTGGCTTCTGTTTGCGAGATGACCCGGAGGAACTGAAACTGTGTGCGGGAATTTTACTGACCGGTTGGGCACTGCGGTGTGATAGAGAAATGGTACGTGCTAAGCGTAAACTGATAAAGGCTTATAGTAATATCAGATGTTAACATACTGACTGGATGTAACGTAAAAAAAGGTGAAGTTGTACATGTGCTGGCCGTTAAAACATACAAGCAGAATGGAGGTATGTTTCCATTAGTTGTCACCGTTGGTAATAAATGGAGGCAAATGAGTGCATGTGTCATTTATGTGTCTGATTTAAACTGTGAAACTGGAGGAGTTATTAAAGTATTTTGTTCCGGTATATTCACATTACTGATTGCAATTAGATAAGTATTTTGCGGTCCTATGTCAATGAGCCGAGTTTGAGCTTACGAAATGTCGCTCGGAGTTCCCACATTTGTCATCTGTGGCTACTTGTATTAATACGTTCTTTGAAAATGAAGCAGTTTTGACTTAACTTAATAAAAAAAATGGCATGATGTTGCAGCAAAATCAGAACTTCCCAGGTCTTTAATTCTAAAATTTTGCTGTTTATATGATTCGATAAGGTTTTTGAGAAACTCCTCCTAAAGCGACTTCGGTCCGATGTGGACCTTTCCCACCTCATTCCCGGCTACCAGTTTGGTTTTCGACCCGGCCACTCTCCTATCCAGCAGGCGCATCATGTTGTCAATGCGATCGTGATAAGCCTTGAAGAACGCGCTCTGTGCACGGCGGTCTTCCTTGACGTCGCCCAGGCGTTCGACAAAGTGTGGCACATCGGCTTGCTGTATAAACTGAAG